>Ga0102934_1000638_pt1 | contig 23803 bp, 17 predicted proteins | sample SalPonR2_A_D1_MG_FD_78175 | JGI IMG/M metagenome (GOLD analysis project Ga0102934, IMG submission 78175) | Salt pond soil microbial communities from South San Francisco under conditions of wetland restoration - Salt Pond MetaG R2_A_D1_MG | ecosystem: Environmental > Aquatic > Marine > Intertidal... | reverse complement strand
AGGAAAAACAGGAAGAAAGAACACAAAAAACAGAAGAAAAAAAGCAGGAAGATAAACAGGCAGATATAAAAGCAAGTACACTGTCATCAGTAGGACAAACGATTCCTGAATTTACATTTACTACTACAAATGGGAAGCAATACAGCACAAAAGACCTGAAAGGAAAAACAGTGCTCATCAACCTTTTTGCCACCTGGTGTCCAAGCTGCCAGAAAGAATTACCGGCTTTGCAAAAATTGTGGGAGCAATACAAAGAAAAAGATTTTATCCTTGTAAGCATTGGTAGAGAGCACAGTATGGAAGAGATGAAAAAATTTAAATCAGAAAAAAAATACTCCTTTTATTTTGCCCCGGACCAGGAAAGAACGATTTACAATCATTTTGCTAAGAAATATATTCCCAGGAATATTCTGATCAATGAAAAAGGAGAGATTGTTTTTCAATGTGTAGGATACAAGAAGGAAGATTTCAAAAAGCTGACAAATATGATTGAAAAAGAAATAAAAACTGAATAATTCAATTAAAACAATTAACAATCAAAACCGGAAGCCACATACTTCCGGTTTTTTTGTAAACTTTTTTAATCTCAAAAAAAATATGTTTATCACAAAGTTTCATCAAAACTGTTATTCTGGTGGCAATTTAGCTGTCTGTACTGGATATAGTCATAGTTATAATAAGAGGTGGACCAATAGACCAGCATTTTTTTTAAAATATTTTAACCAGGAATTAATATTTCATTTGATTGTAGGTATCCTGCTTTTCTTTATCAGAAGATACCGGGATAAAAAATTTGAGATTCCGGAAAGCCAAAAAAGAAATGTTCAGGATTTTTCAAGATAATGCTGAGCCTGCTGTATAAGCTCTCTCAGGTCTTCCTGTTGAATATTTTTCATTGCCTCTTTAGGTGTGAAAAATTTTCTTTCCCGATTCTCTCCTTCAGGCCATTCATCAAGAATCTCATTTACCTCCATTAAATATACCTTAACTTCACAGGTACCACCCCACTTTTCATATTCATATGTCCCATGAAGTCGCGAATTTACTTCTCCCCTAAGACCTGCTTCCTCAAAAGCTTCTTTAGCTGCCGATTCCTGGGGAGTTAAAACGGGTTCTATAATTCCTTTGGGAATAATCCACTTTTTATTTTTATGAGTAGTTATTAAAACAATTTTGGGCTTACCTTCCTGATAAAAATAAGGAATAGCAGCGGATTGATTATATATCGATTGTGATCCGGGATCAATGGAATTCATAACTATTCTAACAATTTTTAAGTTCTCTAAAGGTTTCGGATACAATTTGGGATAAAACAAACAAATTTCAAAGTTTTATTTAAGAAAAGTGTTAATTTTCTTACAATATGTTATAAAAAACAATTTTCATGCTTGTCAGTGAAGAGATAAAATTGTATCTTTGTTAAAAAATTAACAGTTATAAAACTGAGAAACGGAATGCCTCTGTTTCAAGGTTAAAGAACAAATCTAATCCGGAGGATACACTAATGGAAAAGAGAATCGGAACAGCTATCATTCATATTCTAGACCGGCAGCAAGCCGGAAAAATCAATTCCATTCTTTCCAACCATTCCAATATCATAATCGGTCGTCAGGGATTACCCCGAACCGATAATACCAGTTTAATTTCGCTGGTGCTGGAAGGTAGTACCGATGAGATTGGCTCTTTAACCGGACAGGCAGGCCGTTTAAAAGGAGTACAAATTAAATCGGTATTGCTGAAAAATGAAAAGGAATAACAATTATTTTTTTATCCTGGCTTTTATTCTCTGTCTTACAGGAATAACAAAGGTGCAAGCACAGAATCCTGAACTGAAGGGAAGAATTACAGAAGCAGAAACAGGAAATGCGCTTCCAGGAGCTACTGTGATGATCTTTGAGGAAGAAAACTATCCAGCTTTGCAACCAGTTCAGGCAACGATTACTGACCGAAATGGAAATTTTAAACTCAAAAAACTGAATAAAGGCAGTTATTTGCTGAAAATTTCTTTTGTGGGCTATGAAAGCTATCAACAAAAAATCCAGTTAAAAGAATCAAAAAACCTAACTATTTCTCTGGAGAAAGAACTTATTAACCTGGGGGAAGTTGTTGTTTCCAGTTTGCATCATGACAAGTTAGAAAAGAATGTGGCTTTACCCATTGAAGTGATGGATGCAAAGGAACTTGAACAATCAGCAGCTTTTTCGCCATCTGCTGCCCTGGAAACAGAACCGGGAATAGCTATAAAAAATGACGCACCCTGGGCTACGAGCCTGAATATAAGGGGGATGAACGAACAAAGAATAGTAGCCCTGATAGACGGGAACCGGATTGAAACTGCAACAGATCTGGCTGCAGGTTTATCCATGGTTGATTTTACAGATCTGGAAAGAATAGAGGTCATTAAAGGCGCCTCTTCCCTACTCTATGGAACAGGAGCAATGGGTGGTGTTGTTAATTTTATTAGCAAAAAAGCCCATTTTGCTGACCGTTTTTATGCTTCAGGAAACTTTGCCGGTGGATACCAGTCTGTAAACCAGTTATTTTCAAGAAAAGTCAGTATCAATACAGGTTCAGAAATATGGAAGTTACACCTGAGTGGCAGAATGAGAGATGCCGAAAACATACAAACACCTGAAGGTGAGCTCCCAAACAGCCAGTTTACCGATAACAATATTTCAGTTGCTTTCGGCTTTCGTCCTCTGAAAAACCATGAACTTAGCCTTCAATATCAGCGTTTCTTTGGTGAAGACATAGGAATACCCGGCGGCAGTCCCTTTCCGGGTCCGGCAGAGGCTACCTATCCAAAAGAAAAACGAACTTTATACAGTGGAAAATATACAATCAACCAATTTAGTCCATCCCTGGAAAAACTAACTCTTAAATATTATCACCAATACATACTAAGGGATGTAGAGTTGATCCCCAATATTCAGAAAATAACTCCTGCAGCACGGATCACTCCACAAAAAACCCTTCCGGAAGGAAATCATTATACTGACGGAGCTCAGCTAAAAACAAACTGGTCAGTTTTTGATAAACATGAGCTTACTGCGGGGATTGACCTTTGGCAAAGAAGGCTTAACACCAGCAGAGAAAAATATATTATGAAAGAACCTCTTGATGCCGGAGGAAATCCGGTAGATACGATAAATATTATCAGGGGAGAAAAACCCATACCAAATGCAACATATGGCAGTGCTGGCATCTTTCTGCAGGATCAATTCTCTTTGATAAAGGAAAAGCTTGATCTGACAATTGGTTTTAGGTATGATCTGATAAAAGTAACCAATGAAAAAGCGCTCGACCCGGTTTATCTCATAATGAACGGAACAGAGATGGACCCGATACCCAACCAGCGGATTACATTCCCCGAACAAACCGTATACAACAAGTCATGGAGTACAAACCTTGGAGTCCTGTATTCATTGACAAAAGATATTGATATCACTTTTTCCGCGGGAAGATCTTTCAGGGCCCCCTCCATTGAAGAAAGGTACAAATATATCGATCTGGGCAGCAGTGTTAAATTAGGAGATCCGAATTTAAAACCCGAAGAGGGATACTCCTTTGATATAGGTTTCAGGGCCTGGAAACCAAACATAAATTTTAAAATGAACGGATATTTGAACAGTTTCTCTAACCTGATTGTAGAAAAACCTGGAGAATTTGTTTACACTTATAATACCGGAGCAGGTGCCGGAACAAAAGATACTTTACCGGCCCTGATCAATTCTAATGTAAGCAGAGCTCTTCTATACGGTTTTGACATGCAGACAAATTATAATGTTGTTAAAAATACGGTTATTTATGCAAAAGCATCATTCGTACGGGGAAAAGATACTAAAAATGATGAAAATCTTCCGCTGATTCCTCCATTGAATGGAATTCTGGGAATCAAATATCAAATTCCGGGAATTGCTTCAGTAGATTTTTCTGCCAATCTTCACGACGATCAAAACAAAGTGGCAGAAGGAGAACAGGAGACACCAGGCTATGCCGTTTACAACCTGGTACTGAGCAGTTCAGAATTTAACCTGAATATGCCCCGCATAAAATTCACTGCCGGTATTAAGAACATATTTGACAGAGCATACAAAAATCATTTATCTACCAACAGAGGTATAATCAATATCGAACCCGGAAGAAATTATTTTATAAAAACAAAAATTACTTTTTAATACAGAAAAACAATATATTATGAAATTTACTCCAGAAAAATACAAGATCAAAGATGAAAGAATGAAGCCATTCATTGATCCGGATGAGATTTGGGATTTTATTCATAAGAACGAGAATCCAACAAAAGAAAAAGTTAGAGAAATCATTGCCAAATCACAAAATAAAAAAAGATTGAATCTGGAAGAGACAGCGATACTGGTGAATGCAAAAGATCCCGGATTGGTGGAGGAAATCAAACAAGGAGCGCGCGATCTGAAAAATAAAATATATGGCAACAGGATTGTTCTCTTCGCACCTCTTTATATTGGAAACAAATGTACAAATGATTGTAAGTACTGCGGCTTCAGGGCATCTAATAAATATGCTGTGCGCCGGACACTTACAGATGATGAAATAGTGCATGAAGTAGAAGCACTGGAAGACAACGGACAGAAAAGGCTGATTTTGGTTTACGGCGAGCATCCTCATTATGATGCTGATTATATCGCACATACAGTAAAAAAAGTTTATGAAGTTAAAAAGGGCAATGGAGAAATAAGAAGAGTGAATATTAATGCTGCACCATTGGATATTGAAGGATTTCGAAAAGTAGGAGAAGCAGGGATCGGCACCTACCAGGTTTTCCAGGAAACTTATCATCCTGAAGCCTACAAATGGTACCACCTGAAAGGAAAAAAAGCAGACTATGGCTGGAGACTTACCTCTCTGGACAGAGCCCAGGAAGCAAAAGTTGACGATGTAGGAATCGGAGCCCTTTTCGGACTTTACGACTGGCGCTTTGAGGTTCTTTCACTGGTTAGACATACAAACCACTTTGAAGCTTGCTATAATATTGGGCCACATACAATTTCCTTCCCCCGTATTAAAGATGCTGCAGAATTTGATATTGATCCCAAATATGAAGTAAGTGATGAAGAATTTTCCAGACTTGTTGCTATTCTCAGACTTGCCGTTCCTTACACAGGTTTGATCCTTACAGCCAGGGAGAATTCAGAACTGAGAAAAGAGGTAATGCAGTTTGGTGTTTCTCAAATAGATGGTGGAACAAAGATAGAACTAGGTTCCTATTCGGATATAAAAAATGAGGATCAGAACCTGAACAAAGAACAATTTCATATTGGGGATTCAAGATCGCTTGGAGATGTAATCAATGAACTTCTCGATGAAGGTTATCTCCCTTCTTTCTGCACAGCTTGCTACAGACTTGGCCGTACAGGAGAACACTTCATGGAATTCTCTGTACCCGGATTCATTAAAAGATATTGCACACCAAATGCAATACTTACACTGGCTGAATATCTTGTTGACTATGCCACACCGGAAGTAGCAGAAAAAGGCTGGAAAGTAATAGATAAAAACATAAAGGAACTCAAGGGTTTCAGAGACCTGAATGAACTAAAAAAGAGAATAGAAAGAATTAAAGAAGGAGAAAGAGATTTATATTTCTAAGCTTGAATGATGGTATTTGAATCAGGGGACTGATCTTTTACATAATATTGTTCTACTCTAAAGACCAGCCCCCTTTTTATCACCTTTTAAACAGGATACTTGCAGCATTTAAAAAAATCTTAAGAAATGATTCTAAATAATTGCAATCATTTTTAATTATCAATTTTTAAACTATTTTTGCGAAAAAATATTTAACAGCAAAACAAGAAATTATGAAATTCTTTATTGACACGGCGAACATTGAACAAATCAGAGAAGCACAAGAGCTGGGCGTATTAGACGGTGTAACCACCAATCCCAGCCTAATGGCCAAAGAAGGTATCAAAGGAAAAGAAAACATTGAAAACCATTATAAAGAAATCTGTGAAATAGTTGATGGCGATGTAAGCGCTGAAGTAATCTCAACTGATTTTGACGGAATGATGAAAGAAGCAGATAAACTGGCTGCCCTGCATCCACAGATAGTAGTGAAAATACCGATGATCAAAGATGGAATAAAAGCAATCAAAGCGCTCAAAGAAAAAGGCATCAGAACAAACTGTACCCTGGTATTTTCACCAGGGCAGGCTCTGCTGGCAGCTAAAGCCGGAGCCTCTTATGTTTCTCCGTTTATTGGAAGACTGGATGACATCTCATCTGATGGAGTTCAACTAGTGCAACAGATTGTAGACATGTATGCTTATTATGGTTTTGATACAGAAGTTCTTGCAGCATCAATTCGCCATACTCAACATATTATACAGGTTATGGAAGCAGGTGCTGATGTTGCAACCTGTCCGTTGAATCCTATCCTCGGACTGCTTAAACATCCTTTAACAGATATTGGCCTGGAAAAATTCATTGCAGACTATAAAAGAGTTAATGGATAACATAATAAAAAAACAGAACAATTTAAGGGAACTTTTGAGTTCCCTTTTTTGTTTTATACTTTTGATTATTGATTAAATATTTAATAATTTGTTAAAACTAAATCCCACTAAAATACAACCATCATGTTATTAAAAGTACATCCTGAAAACCCAAGCCAAAGACAAATTAAAAGAGTTGTCGATACACTTCAGAACGATGGAATTATTATTTATCCGACCGATACGGTTTATGCACTGGGGTGGAGTATAGAAAATCACAAAGCTAAAGAACGTGTTAGCAAAATAAGACAGGAAAAGAAAAAAGATAAAAATTACAGCCTTATTTGTAACAATCTTAGCCAGGTCTCTGAGTTTGTGAAACCAATGGATAAATCTACATTCAAGTTACTAAGGCATAACCTGCCCGGGCCATTCACATTTATTTTGCCAACAAATCATAAATTCCCTCAATATTATAACAGCAAGAAGAAAAGTGTGGGAATTCGTATTCCTGACAATAACATTCCTCTGCAAATAGTTGAAGAAATGGGAGCTCCGTTAATGACAACCTCGCTTCGCTTCGACGATGAAATACAGGAATACCTGGCTGATCCTGAAATGATAGCTGAAAAGTATGAAAAAGTAGTTGATATCTTTGTACATGGAGGACTTGGGAACCTTGAGCCCTCAACAGTTATTGATTGTACACAGGATACACCGGAAGTTATAAGGCAGGGCATCGGAGAAATTAAAGAATAAATTAAATATAAAGAACCAAAAAAAACCGGACTTAATATTAAGTTCGGTTTTTTTTAGCTGTCCAAATAAAAAAAGCCGCCACAATTGAATTATGACGGCTAATTTACACCCTATTGCTTACGATTATGAAAAAGATTTCATAACGAAACCAACAATAAGACGTAAGTATTCAAACAAAAGTTTAAATACTAATAAAATTTTTTATAACATTTTTATAAAATAAAGAATATACCTATATTAACAGAGGATTTTAAATATATTTGCCAGTATAAAAACTATTAATTATGAAAATTCCTTTTAAAACACTTATAAATTTAACTATTCTCTTGTCTGTTATCTTACTAAGTTCGTTTCAACCCAATATTTCCGCTCATATCAAGGAATCAAAAACTTTTGAAGAAAATAAAAACAACATAGGTATTCTTCCTATCAGTTCATCATGGGTAGATAGTGTTTATAAAAGTTTAACCATGGAAGAAAAGATTGGGCAGCTCTTTATGGTTTCCGCGTATTCAAATAAAAAACCCTCTCATTCACAACACATAATAAAGCTTATAAAAAAATACCATATTGGAGGTTTAATTTTCTTCCAGGGAACCCCTGAGAAACAGGTAAAATTAACACGGATTTATCAGAATTATTCTAAAACCCCCCTGATGATTGCTATGGATGCTGAATGGGGAGTAGGCATGAGACTTGACAAGGCCATTAGTTATCCAAGACAAATGGCCCTGGGAGCCATACAGAATGATTCGCTGATCTATCAAATGGGAAGCAGTATTGGCAAACAACTAAAAAGACTAGGGGTACACATAAATTTTGCCCCTGTTGTAGATATAAATAACAATCCTGCTAATCCGGTTATTGGGAGCAGATCGTTTGGAGAAGATAAATATAATGTAGCACGAAAAGGCATTGCCTATATGAATGGATTACAGGATAACAATATCCTGGCGGTTGCCAAACATTTTCCGGGACATGGTGATACAGACAGCGATTCACACAAAACACTACCCGTTATTAAACATGATTCAGCCAGACTTGATTCTATAGAATTGTATCCTTTTAAACAACTCATAAATAATGGTGTGGGAGGAATTATGACAGCACACCTTCACATACCAGCCTACATTCAAGAGCCCAATAAACCGTCAACATTATCAGATCAAGTCGTTTCAGAACTACTTAAAAAGAATCTTGATTTCAAAGGTCTTATCTTTACTGACGCGCTGAATATGAAAGGTGTTACCAATTATTATAAACCAGGTGAAATTGAAACAAAAGCCTTAGAAGCCGGAAATGATGTTCTACTTTATCCTCAGGATGTGCCTAAAGCCATTTCTTATATAAAAAAACAGATCAGAAAAGGGAACATTGATAAGAAGAGAGTAGAAGAAAGCTGTAAAAAAATCCTGGCTTTTAAATATTGGGCTGGTCTGGATAAGCTGGATAGAACTAAATCAAATGATCAGAAAATTCTTACTGACTCTCTCCTGTCAGAGGATCTGCACAAACCTGAATACTATGTAGAAAAGAGAGCTCTTATTGAAAGCTCAATGACTCTTATTAAAAACAAGGACCAATTATTACCATTAACAAACGCAAATGATAAAGAAATCACAAGTATTGCTCTTGGCGCAAGCAAAGTAACTCCGTTTCAGAAAATGCTCGACAAAAATGCCAGGGTCAATCACTTAATGATCACATCATACAATTTTGATCAGAATATGCAAAAAGAATGTAAGGAGTCAGACCTTGTAATTATTTCAACTCACAATACAAACGAAAGCCCTTATAGTAATTATGGCATATCCAAAGAGCAATTCAACTTAATCAAAGAAATATCAGAAATTAGCAAAGTATTGCTTGTACATCACGGCAATCCTTATGCACTAAAAAATAAACCAGGATTAGAAAAAGTTCAAAGCATACTCATTGCATTTAATGATGATTCTCTGACACAAAAATTATCAGCACAAGGCATTTTCGGAGCCTTTAAAATAAACGGTTTGCTGCCTGTAACAATAGATAAAAACTATATGGTAAAAACGGGAATATCCATTGTGGATAAACAAATTCTGAAATATACCATCCCGGAAGAAGCAAAACTATCAGGTAAAGTCCTGAAGAAAATCGATTCAATTGTTTTGAGAGCAATAGAAAATAAGGCCACACCGGGTTGCCAGGTTTTTGTTGCGAAAGATGGTAAAGTGGTTTACCACAAATCTTTCGGCCATCATACCTATTTGAAAGAAAGACCTGTTAATAAAAACAACCTGTATGATGTAGCATCTCTGACAAAAATTGTAGCTACAGTACCTTCTCTTATGAAACTGTTTGAAGAAGAAAAAATAACCCTCGAAGATTCTCTCCGAAAATTTCTGCCTGAATTAGATACAACAAATAAAGCAAACCTCGTTCTGAAAGATATTCTTACCCACCAGGCACGCTTAAAAAGCTGGATTCCTTTTTACCAATCAACACTACAAACGCTTTTCCCGGGAAAAGAATTATTAAGTACCAAGCCTTCAGAAGAGTATCCATTTAAAATTGGGAAACATGCTTATATGGCTAAAAATTTTATTTATAAAGACAGCATCTTTAAACATAAAAAATCGAAAAAATTCTCACTACAGGTAGCAGATAATTTATACATGAAAAACAGTTATAAAGATACTATCTATAAAAATATAAACCAGTCTGAGCTACTTGATAAAAAAGAGTATGTTTATTCAGATCTTGGGTATTATTATCTTTTTAGTATTATTGAAAGGTTAAACGGCAAAAATTTTAAAGATTTTGTATACAGGAATTTTTATAAACCAATGAATGCAGTACATACCTGCTTTCTTCCTTTGGAAAAATTTTCAAAAAACCAGATTGTTCCTACAGAAAACGATATGGTTTTCAGGAAACAACTGTTACAGGGGTATGTACATGACCCCGGTGCAGCCATGCTAGGAGGCGTATGCGGGCATGCCGGTGTTTTTTCAAATGCCGGTGACCTTGGAAAAATTATGCAAATGTATCTGAATGAAGGTTTTTACGGAGGTAAAAAATATTTTTCTCCTGAAACCATACAACTTTTTACATCAAGTCCATTTGAAAAATCAAACAATAACAGAAGAGCCATTGGATTTGATAAACCCGTTCTTGAAGAGGGAGAACCCGGACCTACCTGCAAGGAAGTTTCTCCTGAAAGTTATGGGCATTCAGGATTTACAGGAACAATAGCCTGGGCTGATCCGAAGGATAAAATTGTATATGTTTTTCTTTCCAACAGAATACATCCGGATCAGGATAACCGAAAATTAATTGAAAATGATGTGCGAACAAAAATTCAGAAAGTCATCTATGACGCAATCTCGAATTAATAATTCTTTTAATTACCAATTTTTCTTTTCAAAAATTCGCCCAGCGACTTATAGGAAATTCTTTTGGCAACAATTTCTTTGTTTTTATCCAAAAGATAAATAGTTGGGGTACTGTAAATATCGTATTTTTGCCTGAAATTACTGATATAATGCGGATCATAAACATTTATCCAGTCGAATTCATGTTTATTAATATATTCCAGCCATTCCTGCTTATTGTTTTGGGTATAAAACGCAAAAACTTCCAGTTGATTTCTGTTATATTTTTTGTAAATGTCCCAGATTTTAGGAGTAACTGTTTTACAATGCCCGCAATTGGGTTCCCAGAAATATAGAATAACAAAATCACTTTCAATATCATGCAAACTTGCAAATTCTCCGGTACTGGTAGGAATTTTCAGATTTGGAGCTTTGTTTCCTATTAAATTTGGTTTGGTTTTCCTGACCTTATCCCTGAGTTTAGATAAAGTAGCTGAATCTACCCAGTCTGCTCTTCCTGACAAATAATACTTTTCTGCCACATGAACAAATACTTCATCCATGCCCATAATATTTTTCTTCTGAAAATGATTGAGCATAAACTGAACCAGGAACTTAAATGTCTCATCATTTCCGTTTGTTTGTTCAATCATCCAATCAATTCTGGGAATAATGGAATCAGGTTTCTGTATTAAAATATTGTCAAAATAGTTCTTTACTTTATTGTGCAAAATAGGTGTTCGTACAATACGATCATCAGAAAGATCTATATAATCAAAATAATGATCCCTGTAAAACTGATACCTTTTCATCCAGCGAACTGAATCCTTATTTTCAACTGAATCAGAAATGTTAAAATCAGGTACTTCAGGGTTTTTCATTGCTTTAATAACCACTGCCAATACTGTACCTTCATATTCAGAAATAAGGTTATCCCACATATTTTTCACCTGGTTACCAAGTGAATCAATTTGTGATCGTATTTTTTTCTGAACTTCCTCATTTTCTTTATTCTTTTTTAATTTCTGAGTCAGTTTTCTTCTTTTTCTATTCTGCTCCACCATGAATCGCTGGTAATACAAAAATTCAGAATTCAGTTCAGCACCTTCAAATTTCAAAGTATTCATGAAATCAGGTTTGGAAGTCACTAAAGAAAAATGCTGATCTTCTCCTATCAACAATTCAAAATAGTTTTTTGCCGGAGTAATTATCAGGTAAATACCTTGTTCCAGTTTTTCATCCCCTCTGAAAGTTCCTCTTCCCTCATCATTTAATCGTATTGTGTCTGTTAAAAACTGCTTGTTACCATGATGAAAACCAAGGTATATATCACTGTTCTGAATGCCATTTATCTGAACCTTTATTTCGTATCCTTTTCTCTCTTTTCCAAAAGAATTTAATGAAACAAAAATTAGTATAACTAATATGCTTAGAAGCTTGCTTTTTAAGAAATATCTCATATCAAAAAAGTTTCCAGCAAAATTAATGAATTATTAAGAATATAAAGGAAAACTAACAAAATATGAACCACGATTGTTTTCAATGAAGAAATAATGAAAGAAAATATTTATTTTTCATTTTATAAGTTGGGAAAGTGATCTAAGGTCATACTACAAATAATTATTCAAGGCAAATAAAGCATTCCTAATATTAACAATTTATTAATAACGCCGTAATATCAAATTATTACAAAAAAATTATTTTTGAACTATAACATTTTAATTTCTGGCCTGATTTTTGAACAAAGTGGAAATATTTTTGTTGCAATGGATAAAGAATAAAAATAATAAAATTCAGTGCTTATTTTTATTTGGTCTAAATTAAAATTTATATATTTGCAACACAAACAAAAATTTTTAGTCATTAAAAAAAAGGAGATACAAAATATGAAAACACAAATTCTAAAAACAATCAGGTTAATGACCTTTACTTTGGTATTGAGTGTACTAACCATGCATGTTTGGGGATATGAAAAAGAAAATAACATTTCAGGCCAGGGAGAAGGCAATAAAAGTGAACAGACAGAAAAAAATGCACAAAAACCTCAATTAGAACCATGGATGGTAGATGGTGCATTCTGGAAAATAAAAAATAATAAAAATAATACAAACAGGATTAGTTCCGTTTTTACAGAAAAAAGAGAACAATTGGAGAATTGGATGTTGACAGAAAAAAATTTCAAAGTTATTGATCCATATCTCAGTGAGGAATCATTGCTGGAAAGATGGATGCTTAATTCCAATAACTTCAAAACCGTTGAACAAATTGAAACAGATAAGATACAGAAATGGATGATAGAAGCTGAAAACTGGAATATATAATTGGGTTTAGGTTAACAATTCTAGTTCTCACTAAAGCCGGATGCCAAACATCCGGCTTACTTTTTATCATAAAAAAGCTCTTTTACAGGAAACTGATCATCATTTTAAACAATTATTTCCACTTAAGTTCAATTATATTTTTTTCCTAGTTCCAGAAATATTACCTTTGTCAGCAAGGAATATATAACTTTTTAATTATTAAATAAATACAAACAAAAGCCAACCTTTATAAAAACAAAACAAATTTATTCTATGCCTAAGACACAATTATTAGAAAGCGGAGGAACGACTCAAAAGTACTACCAATCAATTAATAATACTTATCTGGACGTCTACAAAAAATATTTAATGCTTCACTATCCCTTTTTCAAGGCGCACAATGAGACTCTTGAAGAAAGACAGATTAACCTGACAGACCATTGTATTTCAAGAGTTGGAGAGATTGAAGGAAAAAATGTCCTTGAAGTAGGGTGCGGTAATGGAACACAAAGTCTTTACATTCTGGACAACCACAACCCAAAAAATATCACAGGTGTTGATATTAACCAGGACAACATCAGGGCTGCGAAAAGCCAGAACGGTCATCCAAATGTTTCTTTCTTTGTAGATGATGCCCAGAAACTTGAGAATATTTCTGATAATTCTGTAGATGTATTGATCTGTATTGAAAGTGCTTTCCACTACCCCGACAAAGATAAATTTCTGGAGCAAATTGAAAGAGTTTTAAGCCCGGATGGAAAATTTTTAATTGCAGACATCCTGTCAAAATCAAAAAAGAACCGATACTTCATGGAAAAGTGGAAAAGAAAAATGAGTTTTCATCATACAACCGCTGATCATTACAAGAAGCTTTTCCAGAAATCGAACCTTAAGGTGGAGTACGAAGAAAATCTCACTCCCTCGATTAAACAAGGATATAAAGGATATAACAATTGGATTAAAAGAAAAAGTTTTAAAAACTTTTTTAAATACTTATGGTTCAAACTTTTCTTATTCATCCAGGTAAATCTTAATATACTCCTGCTGCGTACAAGAAGAAATTATGTTCTTTTTGTAGGAAAACAGAATTGATTCAGATAGTTAATAATGGATGTTAGAAAGTTTATGAGTTCTATTTTATCGCATAATAGCTCAAGGGGGTGACTAAGCTTTAATTCATAATTGGAATATCAGACTATTAACTTTCTTCTGTTAACCAATCTTAAACAAGTCACTTTCCCTTTTAAGAAAATCTTTCAATGCAGTTGGCTTTTTTCCGGTTAATTGTTCATAACATTCACAAATAGCAGGTTCTTTTTGGAACCGGGGGAGAAAATGAAGCATAATCATAACCAGGACTTTACCAGTGGGTACCCCTTCTCTCCTCTTCATAAAAAAATAACTGACCGGATCGGGGCTATGGTATTCAACCGGAATATTCAGAGTTTTCTTTATTAAACCAATCACTTCATGAAAAGATAAATTTTCATAACCTGTAATATCCATTTTCTGATTGGCATAGTTATCGAAGCTTTCCAACAAAAAAGCTCCAACCTCTCCGATATTCATCCCGTCTACCCAGTTAAACGAGGCCTTACCAGCCGGTAACACTATACGATGCTTACGACGTATATCTTCAAGCAAAGTTGTTGTAAGATTCTGCATAAAATAGGAGGGCCTTAGAAAAATATATTCCAAACCAGAATCCAGGATAAGCTTTTCAATCTTCCTGTGTGGAATAACATTGCTTTTCCCGGCACCCTGTACAGAAAGGAAAATAATTTGTTCAACTCCCTGTCTCTTCATAGAGGCTATCAATGGATAAAAATATTTTTTCACATCAGATATGTGTGGTGGTCTTACTAAGAATACCCTGTCAATATTCTTCAAAGTTTTGTCAAAGTCATCAGCTTTATCAAAGTCAAATTCTAAAAACTGGAGAGAAGTGTATTTTAATTTTTCCTTTGCGTTTTCAATATTTCTTACTCCTGCAAATATTTTGTGTTTTGTTTCATTTTCCACCAGATATTTAATAACTGGCTGACCAATGTTACCTGTGGCTCCTGTTACCAGAATGTTTTTACTTTCTTTCATAATTTATTTCAGTTTCTTCTGCATAACTTAGCATACGGACAACTTCTGCATATATTCCTGTCTTCAGTTTGTTTAAAAGGCTCATCTCTGTCAAAAATTTCTTTCAGTGTTGCTTTTAAATTTTCATCAAGCTCCCGGGCATAATCCTGGTATACCAGGGGAGCATCTTTTTTCCCTATCTTATATTGAAAATTCTTTTGATAAATAGTTTTTAAAAAATACAGACCCGGGATTACTGTCTTACCAGCCCCGTTTTTACTAACATACATCCTTGCATACAACAAGGCCTGCAAAGCAGCATGATTTCCTTCCTTATCGAAAAGGGAAGGAATATTCTTAAAACTATTATCCGCCTTTCCTGTTTTATAATCGATCACCCTGATTCCATTCTCTTTTTCATCCAGTCTGTCTATATATCCTCTAAAAGTAACACGGAGATCTTCCCCATTGGCCCGAAAATCAACATCTGTATGATAGGGCTTTTCCAGGGAATGTATTGTAAAAGGAGCAAATTTCTGATCCACCTTTAACATTTGTAGAATATAGTTAAAGATGATCTCACTGACTAATATATTCTCACCGGAAAGCGATGTATATTCATCTCTTTCAGGGTCTTTTTTAAAGTATTCTTTTTGATAAGCTTTTAAAATTGCATCTTCTATATTTTTTTTATCACCTATAATATTCTTCAGATTTTCACTGTTAACTTCTTTCCCAATAAAAGGCCTGTAAATATACTCTAAAGCTCTGTGCAAAATATTGCCAAACAATGGAAGATCAACATTTTCATCAATTTCCTCCGGTTCTTTTATCTCAGCAATATACCGGTAATAAAATTGCAGAGAACACCTCAGATATTTTTGAAGCGCGCTGGGTGATAATTTTTCTCCCTCTCCATTCAATGAATCGTACTTCTTAAGATGATTTAAAACAGCTTCTGTTTTTTCTACTTTAATTGGATTTCCTGCGGGTATCCTGATATCAGAGATAATTGTCTCTTCTTTTACAGGTAAAGAACTACCATGTTTTATCTGGTATAAAAACCTGCTCATTTCCCCTGTCTTTACTCCTGAAGCAGTCGAATTGTAAACAAGCGTCACCTTTTTAGCTCTCTGAATCAGCCTGTAAAAATAATAGGCATAAATGGCATCATTGTGTTCAAAGGTTGTCAGGTTGAACCCTTTTCTCAGATTATAAGGAATAAAGGAGCTGGCCTGATCAGATTTTGGAAAAATTCCTTCATTCATCGACAATACAACTAGCTCTTCAAAATCAAGTGCCCTTGTTTCCAATAATCCCATAATCTGTAAACCTGCCAGGGGCTCTCCTTTGAAAGAAATAGTCTGATTTCCAAGAATTCGTTCTAAAATTCTCCAGTAAGTTTCTCTTTTAACTTCTGTTGATCTCTGAGAAAAAATTTCCCGAATTCTTTTTACTGATATATAAACCTGGTAAATGCTTTCCAATTCAAGTTGAAGTGGCTGATCATCTTCATCCACCATTTTTTTTAATTGTGAATAAAAAGAATGATAATTATTAAGCAAGTAATCGCTTATTCGTTTACTTTCTGGCACATAAACAAATATGTGTTTAAAAAGCGGATGGAATTTCAATTCATCTTCCCTGATAAATATTTTATTTCTTTTTCGAATTTCCTCAATCTTCTCATCAACAGAATTGTCTTTTAATAAACCAAGATATTGATGATTCAAAACAGCCAGGACATCTTTGTAATAAAAAGTTATGAATTCTCCCTCTTTCCTGGCATTATTTTGTAAGCTCAGTAAAGTTTGCAAAAAACTATAGGCAGGTGTTACCGAAACAGGATATCCCATTGTAATATTCACTTCTGTCAGTTCATCAGGCAAGGCACTTAATGCTGGCAGAAGCATGCGCTCATCAGGGAGAACTACAGCTGTTTTATCTGGTTCTTTTTTGGATGATGCATTTGAAGACAGGAACAACTGGAGTGATTTAGCTTCTGCAATGTCATAAGAAGCATCTACAATTTTTATTGGTTCTTCGAATTTGTAAGCTGTTGGCATATCCAGCTTCTCACCGGGAAATTCTTTAATATTTTTTCTTATAAATAAACCGGCTTCATGCCCCGGTTTCATAAAAAACTCATCATAATCCCAATAAAACGAAGCCATTTTTTTATTACTCAAATGTCTGAACAACTGCTTCTCTGCCAAAGTTATGGCATTAAAACCTACAAAAATATGGTGAGTGTAGAATTCTATATTTCCCGATTTTATATTTTGAATTGCTTTCCTGTAAACAGCTCCTTCATAGCCCAGGTTTTGCTTTAACAGATCTTCATTCAGTTTTTTATAAACACTGTATAAAATTTGCCATACGCTCACAAAATCTTTTTGTTCCCCTGAAGACGAAGCCAGGTTTAAAGTGTCCCAAAACTGCCTGATAGCCTTAATTTGATCCTCAGAAAGATAGGAAAAATGATCCTCAATTGATTTCAATTCTGCAAGGTTTCTGAAAATATCTGATGCTTCAACCAGGTTTTTATCAATATCGTCGAAATCCCTGATGAGCATCTCGCCCCACAAATAGAATTCATCAAATGATTCTGTGGATTTTTTCTCTTTTCTGAAAATATCATAAAGGTCGAACACTAAGCCTAGAGGATCTGCTTTTTGCAACCCCGAAAGTTGCTGCATTAAATCACTGATAGTAACAATGGATGGTGACCAGACTGGTTTTTCAATCAGTTCTGCCAGGTATTTACGAAAAAATAAGCCTGATCTTCGGTTAGGAAAAACAATTGTCAACTCAGATACTGAATTCCCATATTTTTCATAAATATTTTTTGCAACCTCTTTTAGAAAATACTTCATAGTCTTTTGAATCTACTCAATGATTGGTTTCTTATAATATTTCCCCTGCCATGTATCTTTTTCTTTAAGTCTCTTCTCTATCATTTTCCGGATTTCAAAAGATCTGATTAAGCCCCATCCCGATTCAGATAAAAATCTTGGAGGGACTTCACCTGAGAATCTTTCAATCACAAATTCCGGATTTAATCTCTCAATAAACTGAATCACAAAATCTATATAATCATCCAGTTTAAACAGATCAAATCTCTCCGGGTGCTTCTGATATTCAACAGCCATAGGAGTATCTTTTATGATCTGCAATTGATGAAATTTTACGGTCGTTAACGAAAGTTCTGAGAGCCAGACTGCCTCCTGCAACATGTCTTCCCGTGTTTCGCCGGGCAGTCCAAAAATAAGATGTGCTCCCGTTCTGATTCCATATTGTGCAGTTTTTTCAATTGCACTTATTGAATCTTCAATAGAATGCCCTCTGTTAATTCTTTCCAGTGTCCGGTTGTAAAAAGACTCTATTCCATACTCAAGGATGATATAGTAATCTTTGGATAGCTCTGCAAAATATTCAAGTTTTTCATCATCAATACAGTCAGGCCTTGTTCCAATTACCATACCTACAACTTCAGGAAACCGGAGGGCCTGCTCATATTTTTCTTTCAGCTCATCCAGTGGAGCGTATGTATTTGAGAAGGCCTGGAAATATGCAAGGTATCTGCCTGCTCTCCTGTATCTGTTTTTATGAAATTCTATACCCTGTTCTATTTGTTGTGAAATCGGTTTTTCCGGAAGACAATACGAAGGATTAAAAGCATCATTGTTGCAATAAGTACATCCCCCGATTCCTACATTTCCATCTCTGTTCGGACAAGTAAAGCCGGCATTAATTGTAACTTTCTGTACTCTCTCCCCGAATTCTCGTTTAAAATAATTTGTGTAATCATTGAAACGTCTGCTATGTCCCCAAAAATATTCCACGTCACTCTTATTTTGATTATTTCGATTTATCATCTATAATTTTACTTCTATAATTTCATTTTGACTCACATACCATAAGTATCCTACAGGATTGGGATAATTCATTTCTTTCATCTGGTGAAGATATTTTTTCATTTGATTTTCATAGGTTTTGCGATGTTTTTCACCAAATTTATAATCCACAACAATGGTTTGTTTCTCACCAATCATTATACGATCCGGCCTGTAAATTTTTCCTTTAGGTAATAAAATATCTTTTTCCGTATATACTTTCCATGAAGAAGAAAACCACTTATTTACCTCAGGACCAGCCAACAGGCTCTCAATTTCTTTTTTCAGCTTTTCTCTCTCGTCTTTATCAATTTTCCCTTCCCTGTAAGCAATATCAGTGGCAACAGGCACATCTTCCATTCGCATTATTTTTTCGAAAATCTGATGCATAATTTTCCCATAATCTATCCTTTCCTGGAATAAATCAGCTTTTTCTGCAAAAAAATTCTGATGGTTTTTTTGAAAGCGAACCTCAGTTTTTCGCTGATTAACCGGATAATGTTTTACTGGAATTATACTCTCCTTTTCTTCTTCCTCTTTTTCTGGGGCTTTTAAAGAACCATAAACGAATTTCAGGTCCACGGAATCCCAAAAATCCTTCAATTTCCCGATAATTGGTTTTTCTTCTGTACAAGGTTTTGGGTAATTTTCACATTGCTCAAAAAAATAATAAAGCAACTCACCAACTGTACTTAACCCGTTTTTACTTTTTTTATAATTGATTTCTCCTTTGCTATTTAATTTCAGAGGACTGTAGGAAATAAGCACTTCTTCAGCCCGGGTAAAAGCGACGTACAACAAGTTCAGATTGTCCACATAATTATGGAATTTTTCATTTAAATAATCCTCCTTAAAATCAGTTTCTTTCAAACCAGATTTATAATTTACCGGCACTGCAGAAATCTTGCTTAATTCCTCCCGCCCAGGTTTACACCAAAGATAATTCTTTTTAAAGCCACCGCTTGTTTCATCAATTTCCCAATAACAAAAAGGTACCAATACTGCTTTAAATTCAAGTCCTTTGGCTTTATGAATGGTTATAATCCTTATCGCTTCATTTCTCTCGGGAAGCTGCAGCTTTTCTTTGTTCCCGTTTTTCTTCCACCATTCAAGAAAAGTACTTAAGTCTGCAGGATTATTAGTGGTAAAATCCATGACCAAATCCTGAAATGCCTGAATATATGGAATCTCATTATTCAATGTATTCAGATCAAACAACCTTATGATTTCTTCTGTCAGATCAAACAATGGCATTCTCTTAAGTCTGTCGAAATTATCAAAGAATTCATCAGGCATTATCTCTTTAAAAGACTCCGTATCAACTTTAAATAATGCGTGAAAATCAGCAGGTTTGTACTCTTTTTGTAAAATATTTCTTACATAACTTTCCTTAATCAATGTATTGTTTATGTCATCTTCAGAATCAATGAAATAATTAAGGATAGCCAGTAAGAAACGGATGCTCTCAGCATTTTTCAAATAAAGTGAATCATTTGAAATAACATCATACTTATATTTTGAAGATCCGGACGTGTTATTCTTATACTCCAGGAGGGTATTTGCTATCTCCTGTCCTTCAGTGTTTTTCCGCACAACAATTGCTATATCAGAAAGTTTATAACCCACATCTTGTAATTTCTCAATATCGCGTATGAGTTGTTCTTTTGCCCTGTCTTTAATTTCCTGGTGTTGTGACGATTCATACGTGAAAAATCTATGAGAAATATAACCCCCTTTTTTCTCTTGTCCTATGCCCTGCATCACATCCCGATATGCCTTCTCAATCCTGCCTTCCCAATTATTAGATACATCCTGACTCTCCAGATCGTTGTCAAAATGATTCTGCAAAATTCCCGGCAAAAAATGGAATATTGTGTTATTATAAGCTATTACATTCAAATGGCTTCTAAAATTATGATCAAGGGTTTGCACCTCCACAGGAAAATTTTGAAATTCTTTTTCAATCTCATGATCAAGTATTTCCCAGTCGCCATTTCTCCAGCGATAGATAGACTGCTTTATATCACCCACAACCAGGTTGGAGCCGTTTTGTGAGAGGCTGTCTCTAATTAAGGGACGAAAATTCTGCCACTGGAAACGACTGTTATCCTGAAATTCATCGATCATAAAATGATTATAAACAGATCCAGTCTTTTCATAAATAAACGGGGCTTCATTATTCTGTATAATTTTTCTGAGCAGTTCTGCAGCATCAGAAATTAAGAACAAATTTTTCTCTTTGCAATAATCTCTTATCCTTTTCTGAATATTTTCAAGAATCCCCAGCACATAAACATTTTTATAAATCTCAGAAACAGTCTTGTACTCAAGAATATGCTCATCATAATAATTTGTCGCTTTCCGCAACAAATCATTCAACTTATCTGAAGCCAACTGCCTCACTCTCTCTTTATCGGAATCATCTAATTTTCCGGCCGGCCATTTCTCAATTTTATCAATCACATTGCGGGCATTTTTATTAGGCCCCAGTTTATCTTTTCTTACATTTTTAAGGTAATAAAAATACTGTGCTACCCCTTTGGTTTTATTGTTGAAGTCATTAACAGTAAGACTATTTTGTTCAATTGCTTTAACACCTTCAGCTCCATCCCCTCTCAATTTCTCCTCGAATACATGCATTCTTTCTTTTAAAACCCTGACAAAATTATTCATGTCATCTGCATCCTCATCGTGATCATTTTTCAGGAAATCGAGAGCTTTAACAGATTCTTTTGAAAGTTCCCTTGCCAAATCTAAAATTTCATCTCTAAAATTCCAGCTTTTGGCCTCAAGCATCCTGGCACGGGCAAATTCTATCAACCACTCCTTCAGGCTTTTATTTTTCTCTGTGTCAAGAATTAATTCATCTACTACATAATTTAATATTTCATCATCATCGGTTTCAAGAGTATAACCTGACTGCAGCCCTATTTCTCGTGTGAATGTCCTGATCACTTTCTGGAAAAAGTTATCAATTGTGCTTACTGAAAATCGTGAGTAATCGTGTAAAATATTATTTATCGCCTTTTGAGCACGAGAAATAATTTGATTTTTTTCAAGGTTCAGCTCTTTTAAAAGTATCGCTCTGTATTTTGATTCTTTATTATTTGCCAGGTTGTTAAGCTCATCCAGAATTCTGTTTTTCATCTCAGCTGTAGCTTTATTGGTAAAAGTTACAGCAAGTACGCTTTTATAAACAAATTCATTCTGAAGCAACATCTTCAGATAGTGTAGGGTAAGCTTGAATGTTTTCCCCGAACCGGCTGAGGCTTTGTAAATTGTAAGTCCTGTCATACAAGATGATTTATCTTCATAAAATTAACACAAATTAAAGAAGAAAACCGGATGCTATTTAAAAAGATTTATAAACTTTTGATTTTGTGCTGCTGCAATAAAATAGTTATGATTGCCAGCCAGTCCTTTTGAGGGGGGATTCAAATATCTCTCTCGTCTATGATTTCTATAAATTTTGTATTAATTTATAGAAATCGGAGAGTTAAATTAAGGCTTATTGTTGACCGGCAAATCTACGGGCATTATTTAGTTTCTCCAAATTTCCAATATCAAACCAGTCTGATTCTGTATCAAGGAATCCGGAAATCAATACATCAGAGTTTACATCCAGGTATAAATCAATTAGAGAGAAGATTGATTTTGGGGGCATATGACTGAACACTTCAGGACTCATAATCTGAATACCACTAAAAGCATATCTTTTAATATTTTGACATTCCCGTGTAATTTTCTTTTCATTTGTTTTTATATTCTCCCATCCGCAAAGCCTGTAGGATTCATCAAATAACAGATAACGAGAGGATTCTCTTTCTCTTACAACCAAAGTTGCCAATGAAAAAGACTCTTCATGAAAGGCCAATAGCTTCTCCAGGTTCAGATTGCATAAAATATCCACATTCGTCACAACAAAAGGATCCGACTCATCAAAAAACCAACCTGCCTGTTTCAGTCCTCCTCCGGTATCGAGCAATTCTTTGTATTCCTCACTAAATTTAACAGAGGCTTTCAAATCCGTTTTACTCTTTACAAAAGCTTTAATCTTTTCTGCAAAATGGTGTACATTCACAATAATCTCATCAAAACCATAAGAAGCAAGCCAATCAATGTTATGCTCTATCATGGTTTTTTTACCCACTTTCACCAATGCCTTTGGTATTTCTTCTGTTAAGGGCCTTAATCTGCTACCAACACCGGCAGCCAATATCATTGCTTTCATAAGATTTATGCTTTATTCAAATCAAGGTGCTGCAACACAACAATCACATCAAATTGCTCTTCAAGCAATTCCGAAAATCGTTCCGCGCAGTATACAGAACGATGCTGACCTCCTGTACAACCAAAACTAATCATCAAATCACTGAAACCTCTTTCTAAGTAGCTGTCTATGTTAATCTTAGCCACACTAAGAGCATTGTTTATAAAACGCTCAATTTCCGTTTTCTGATGAAAAAAATCAATCACAGAAGCATCCTTTCCTGTCAAATCTTTAAATTCTTCATATCTCCCGGGATTATGAATGCCCCTGCAATCAAAAACAAATCCTCCTCCATTTCCTGAAGCATCATATGGAATTCCTCGTTTATAGGAAAAACTATTGATGGTTACGGTTAAATATTTTTTCGATTCCATTATCTTTCTTATTTAAATCTCTTAACAATTTTAAAACGTTATTCAATTCAGGCATCTCTTTTAAGATCTCATTTCTGCTGGTTAAAATATCCAGGTTATCCAGGGCAAATGGAATGCTACGGATAAAGTGTGATTTTCCCTCCTGGAGTCCTCTTAATCCATAAGCCCCTAAAGTTTGCAAAACCCGTATTAAAGCAATGGCATAATAATATCTGAAAAAAGAAAATTCAGAAATGGGAGTCATCATTCTTGCAACAGAAAAATAATACTCCAGCAGTTCTTCTCTTATTTCCTGGGGAATT
>Ga0102934_1000635_pt1 | contig 23827 bp, 23 predicted proteins | sample SalPonR2_A_D1_MG_FD_78175 | JGI IMG/M metagenome (GOLD analysis project Ga0102934, IMG submission 78175) | Salt pond soil microbial communities from South San Francisco under conditions of wetland restoration - Salt Pond MetaG R2_A_D1_MG | ecosystem: Environmental > Aquatic > Marine > Intertidal... | reverse complement strand
GATGTCTCTACTCTTTCGGCATCTTAATATTCAGTTTAAAAGAACACGAATGTATGACAATTTTATCGCCAATGTTACCCATGAATTAAAAACCCCCTTATCTTCTATAAAACTCTACCTGGATACTATTTTCAAACGGGATCTTCCTCCTGAACAGATAAAAAAATTTGCCAATCGTATGCAAGATGAGACCAGTCGGCTAAATGAACTAATTAATAAAATTCTGGATGTAGCCAAAATTGATCAAAAGGAAAAAGAATATAGTTGCGAAGTAAGAAAAGTAAAAACCGTATTTGATGAAATGTTTGAAGAATTGCAAGAACTATATAATAGCGTGGATATAAAAACTGAAATTGAAATCCAGGGCGATAAAATTATTATTGATGAGGAAGCTTTTCTATCTTTATTCAAAAATCTAATTGATAATTCAATAAAATATTCCAAAAAGGATCCTCAGATCAATATAAAATTATCAAAAAATAAAAATTCAATAAAAATAAAATATACCGACAATGGAATTGGAATTTCTGCAAAAGATGAAAAGAAAATATTTCAGAAATTTTTCCGCTCAGAAAGAAAAGAATTTGGCAAAGTCCGAGGTAGTGGATTAGGACTTTACATTGTCAGGGAAATTGTAAAATATCATCTAGGAAAAATAAAAGCAACTAGTAAAGGAAGGGAAGAAGGAACAATTTTTGAAATCAGTTTGCCTGAATATGATTCCCTGAGTTCCCGTCAGAGAAAGAAGTTGTTAAAATAATTCCCTGAAAGGCGTTTATATGATTAACAATAAAATTTTATTAGTAGAAGATGAGGAATCTCTTGCAAAAGGTCTAGAATTCAATCTCAAAGAAGAAGGCTATTTTGTTGTATGGGTTGCCGATGGAAAAAAAGCCCTGGAAGAATTTGCTAACCAAAAATTTGATATCATAATTCTGGATATAATGTTACCCTATTATGATGGTTTTGAGGTGGCGAAAAAGGTTAGAGAAGAGAAGCCAACCACCCCTATTTTGATGTTGACTGCTAGAAGTGGCATTAAGGATAAGGTCAAAGGCCTGGAACTTGGCGCTGATGATTATATAACAAAACCTTTTCAACTGGAAGAACTTTTAGCCCGCGTCAAAAGTACATTAAAAAGGAAAAAATCCTACCAGACTATTCAAGATGAACAAGATATCTATCGATTTGGTAATAACTTGATAAATTTCAATAATTTTACAGCAAAAGCTGGTGATAAAGAAATAAGGTTAACAAAAAAAGAAGCCGCATTACTACAATATTTAATTGGGAAAAAAGGTTCGGCTGTATCCCGAGAGGAGCTTCTTAATAATATCTGGAATATAGATCAGGAAGTCGAAACCAGAACAGTGGATATTTTTATCGCCCGTTTACGTAAATATTTTGAAAAAGATACAAAAAACCCTCGCTTTTTTAAAAGTGTGAGAGGCGTTGGCTATATGTTCACTGACGATAAAGAATAGGATAACACAAAATGAAATTATTATAGGAAAAAATATGGATATTGATATTTTTGATAAAAAGTATAAACAGAACTGGCAGCATTATTTAATTCAATGTGGTTTAGGTGGATTGGCTATCTATCTGGGACTCTTTTTGATCAATTTACAGCAAAATCCGGTCATTCTTGCTTCTGTGGGGGCATCTACTTTTATTGTTTTTGTCACGCCTGAAAATTATTCTGCCCATCGTCGCAATATTCTGGGAGGTCATTTGATGGGATTTATTGTGGGGGGCCTGGTTAATTTGATTCCCCATACAAGTTATAGCAATTTTGCTGTGATTTTGTACTCTCTGGCTGTAGCTGCTGCATTGTTGGTAATGGCTTTAACTGATACGGAGCATCCACCGGCCGCTGGCACTGCTCTGGGTATTGCTGTTCAGGGAGTTTCTTTACGAATTTTTGTGTCTTTAGCAATTTGTGTGCTCGTTCTTTCCCTCTTTCATCACTTTTTTAAAAAGTATTTGAAAAATTTATTATAAATTTAAAAGGTAAATATTTTAGGAATAATGTTTCCTATCTAGGTGAAATATAATCTGAAAATAAAGGGTATGATTTGGCGCGAAATAGGACAATAATCGACTGTTACACAGATGAACCAGCTGGTCTGGGAGTCCCTCCATTTCTGGGAGTTTGGCCACGCTATCTAGCCGGTAAGTACCGGGACTTACCCAATTATCTCACTATCGATGATCTGCGAATGGCTAATTTTCGCAGAAAACCAAAGCGCAAAAAATTGTATCCTAGAACAGGAAAAACACGTAAGGATTTGATCAATCATACTCGAGAATATGAAGAAATACTTGAAATAATTAACAACAGTGATCAGCTATTATTTGTAGCAGGTGTTCAAACGCCTGGTAAATATTTAAGCGCTGAACCGGGTAGTATTGGCGAAATTTTGAAATTGACAAAGAAATTTCCCAAAATAAACCGTATTTTAACCGGTCCTGCAGCCAGTGCTGGCTCCCAGAGATTGGGGGGAAGATCGGCTGAAATTGCCCGGGATAAGGATTTTAACTCCATTCGACCGATTCGTTTCAAAACCTACGATCAACTTCAGAAATATGCTATGAAAGGTGCCCGAATTTTTCAGGATTTGCCTCACAATCGGCGAGTAGTAGAGATAGAAACTGGCCGAGGATGTCTGCGAAAAAACGGCTGTTCCTTTTGTACAGAACCTCTTAAGCATGACCCGGAATGGCGTAGTCCCCAGGACATTATTGATGAAGTAGAAAAGTTCATGGATTATGGCGCTAGTGCATTTCGTCTGGGAAAACAATCCTGTCTTTACAGCTATCAAGGTGGGGATGGGGACAAATTAGAAAAATTAGTAAAAGGCATTGCTGAACTCGAGCCCCAAGTTTTCCATTTTGACAATGCCAATCCGGCTATGATCAATGAACAAAAAACTGAATTATTGGTCAAATATCTGACTCCCGGCAGCACCGCCGCAATTGGAGTTGAATCTTTTGATGATCAAGTTATTCAAAAAAATAATCTCAATTCTGATTTTGCAACTACATACAGGGCTATTGAATTACTCAATGAAATCGGTGGAGAGCGAGGTGCCAATGGCAATCCAAAATTACTGCCAGGTATCAATATCATTTTAGGTCTGGAAGGCGAAACCAAGCAAACACTGGAGAGAAATTTTAAAGCCTTGAAAAGGATTATGGATGATGGGCTTTTATTTCGGCGAGTAAATATTCGCAGAGTTGTGCCATTCCCCGGGACTCCGTTGGCGGAAAGAGTTGGCGATAAATTTTTGCGCAGAAACAAAAAATATTATAAGAGGTGGATCAAAAAAGTTCGCAAACAGATTGACTTCCCTATGTTAAAAAAGATCTATCCTGAGGGTACTATTCTCAAAAATATGTACACTGAGGTGAATCATGGCAACAAAACATTTCTACGCCAATTAGGCAGCTATCCCATTGTTGCCGGTGTTGACCAACGGCTGCCATTAGGAGAAAAATACAGTGTAAAGATAACCGGTCATAATCCAAGAAGCCTGAAAGGTGAGATTCTGGATTGATATTCTAAATCACCAGTAATACTGATTATAACTATAATGAGAATTTTTGAATGAATAAACTAAATATTAAAATAATTTTTAGGAAACCGATTGATCTTATTAAAAATTTATCTCCTAACCTCATCCAATCATCCATTCATCCAAAAATCCATTTGTTCATCCAATCATCCAACAATCATAAAACACTAGAGAGGAGACCTTTTGCATTATCTTTTGATATTTTTGGCAGGAATTGCCGCTGGTTTTGTAAATACTCTGGCTGGAGGTGGTTCAACCCTTACTCTGGCAGCTCTCACATTTGCTGGATTGCCTTCAACAGTAGCCAACGCTACTAATCGAGTCGCCATATTTTTTCAAACAGCTGTAGCTACTTCACAATTCAAAAGGCACGATCAACTCAAAATAAAACCGATTTTGCCAATAACTCTGGCAGCCATAATCGGCGCCATCTGGGGATCCTTTTTTGCGACTCGAATTTCCTCGGAAACCTTTGATATTGTGCTTGGAGTTATTTTCATCTTTATTTTGATAATGATGCTACGTCCCAAAAAAAAATCTGAGGATAATAAAAAACAATTACCCCGCTGGGCTGAAGTTTTGATTTTTCTGGGCGTGGGATTTTATGGTGGTTTTGTGCAGGCTGGAGTAGGATTCATATTTTTGGCTACTCTCAATCTTGTCGAAAGTTTTGATCTGGTAAAAGCAAATGCTGCCAAAGTTTTCATTATTCTTTGCTATACTGTCTTTTCTCTAATTGTGTTTGCAAGTTCGGGAAAAATTATGTGGATTTATGGTTTGGTTCTGGCGGCTGGTAATATGATTGGAGCCTATATCGGTGCCTTGAGCGCAATTAAGCAGGGTGAAAAAATCGTCAAAATTGTCCTGGTAATAGCAATTGGGTTTGCCTGTTTGAAGTTGTTTGGTGTGATTCAGATATGATTTATAATCTGATTAGAGAATGATTATTTTGGAATTATGCTATTTTTTAAGAATTAATATATGTAGGAAGTAAAGTGGACAAAAATTTTAGAATTACTATTTTAATTATAGTATTAACTGGAATTTTATTCGGAGATGGAAATAATAAAGGAAAGAGAAAGAAATATAAAATATCAATAGGGATAAACTATTCTAATTTTTATACAGTTGATAGCCATTCCAGCAAAGGATTTAATATAGGCGTATATAAAAAAATAAATCAGTTTAATGGGGCTAACCTAGAATTAGGTTTAAACTTAACAAAAAATAATATAATCCTAAAAAATAAACTGGTAAGGCCGGATTCATTTTCCGGAGATGAGATAATATATTTTAGTGATTCTATTAACATTACATATAATAATATTTTATGTAATTTAATATTAAATAAACCTCTGTTGTCATATAAAAACTTATCTCTATCTTTTTTATTTGGAGCAGGTTTTAGTCTATATCTTTCTGATGATACTGAAGTTGATATTAAGTATAAGAAAGAATATGACGACCCAGAAAACAAATATGATTATTACTACGCAAATGAGGCTTATTTCCTTTTTTTATCAAATTCAGGGTTTATAGTACAAACAGGTGTTAGTATAAGTTGGTTTAGATATATTTTAGACACTTATTATTCAATCCATTTGCATAATTTTGGAATTAATGGTAATCATTTAGTTTTAGAAGAACGAATGCAAAGGATTAATATTGACTTTGGAATTGAATTTTAGTTCCGGAATTTTTTATTGTTTTTTTTTGAAATTATTGAGTCAATATGTGTCAATAAATATTATATAAAATTGGAGTTGGCATGGATAAAAAAATCGCATTTATTTTAATAATTTCTTACATTTTGGCTTACCAACAAACAACAGAGTTTAAAAATTATACAAATAAAAGAGCCCCTAAGTCAATAGAAGAATTTCCTGAAACTTTCCAAAGACACCATCGAAATGTCGATGAATTAAAAACCAAATTATCCCGTCTAAGAAAAGCAAATGTTAAAAATCCATCTGAGAAATTATCAAAGGATTTTCTAAAGAAAATAGCCGCTTCTTGTATAAGTATTAAGATGTTTTATTCAAAAGTAAGTGGAAGGGGATTGTTTCTTGACTATGGTGGCAATTGTAATGTAGCCAGCATCTACACAAGATTGAATAAATTAGGTTATCCATATAATTATTTTTTACCTTACTGTGATGGTATAGTATTAGCTGAAGTAATTAAAGATACTAGTATGGAAAGAATTCATCCTATGCCTTCTTTGAAATGTAATAATAAAGTTTTATTTGCAGAAGTAATTGATGATCTTTTTAATACTATTGAGGAAGATACCGTACTTGTTAGACATGATTATCCATTATATGATGAAGAATATAATAAGTATAATCCATCATTTTTATTATTTGGTCTAGAAGCTGGTGGTGGTGGAGCAATATATAAACGTAAAAAGATTCATACCTACCATATGACAGGGACTTCCAGAACACCAGATGAAATGACTGGACATCCACCGACTTACCCTTTAAGACATGAACATGTTTTTGTGAAAAATGGTGTAATATACGATCCCTATAGAGTATATAATATTGATGGAAAAGAATATAGAAAGTTTAAAAAGCAATTTATAGAAGATGTAAAAAAAAATAGAATTAGAAAGTAAACGCTTCAAAATGTTTACTAAATTTAGATCTGAGATTATACTGAGTTAACCTCTTAATTTAAGCATAAAAAATATATTTCTATTCTAACAAAATTTTATTAGTATTAATCGTTATTTTCAATACTAGAGAGGAGATTGTAATGCATCGTATTTTTACCATTATAATTTTAATTACAGGAGTTATAATGTTAACATCATGTACATCACAGGAGGAGAACCCTTTCTTCAGTGAGTATGGGACGCCCTTCGAAACACCAGCTTTCAATAAAATTGATGAAGAAGATTTTTTACCGGCCATTAAAAAGGGAATTGAAGAGCATAACAAAGAAATTGAAGCCATTGTCAATAATCCGGCTGAGCCTACTTTTGAGAATGTAATAGTAGCTCTGGAAAAAAGTGGCCAACTTCTGGATAGAACCAATAGTGTGCTGGGAAATTTAAGTTCTGCTCATACAAATGACAAAATTCAGAAGATCAAGAAAAAAACTACTCCTATGCTATCCCGGCATAGTGATGGAATTTTATTAAATGAAAAATTATTTGAACGGATTAAAGAGGTTTATAAAAATAAGGATAAATTTGAATTGGAACAGGAAGACAAAAAAGTCCTTGAGGAATATTATCAGGATTTTGTCAGAAATGGTGCTAATCTTCCTTCTGAAAAGAAAGAGCGTTTAAAAGAAATCAATGAAAAATTATCATCTCTTATGCTTCAGTTTGGAGATAATGTCCGCAATGAGACCAATAAATTTAAAATGGTTATCAAAGATAAAAGCGATCTGGCCGGTCTGCCCCAGGGCGTGATCGATGCAGCAGCAGAAGCAGCCCGTGATAAAGATATAAAAGACGCCTGGGTGTTTACAATTCACAAACCCAGTATGATTCCTTTTTTGAAATTTTCTGAGCAAAGAAATTTGCGCGAAAAAATATTTAAGGCATATATCAATAAAGGCAACCATAATAATAAACTGGATAATAAAGACCTGATCAAAGAAATGGTCAACCTTCGAATAGAAAAAGCTCATCTGCTGGGCTATGATAATTGGTCAGAATACATTCTCCAGGACAAGATGGCCCAAAAGCCTGATAATGTTTATGATCTATTGGATCAAGTCTGGAAACCTGCTCTAAAAACTGCAAAAGAGGAAGCCCAAAAACTGGAAGCGATAGCAAGAGAAGATAATCCTGATTTCGATCTCAAACCCTGGGATTGGTGGTATTATGCTGAGAAATTAAAAGAAAGAGAATACAAACTCGATGACGATGAATTAAAACCCTATTTTCAACTGGAAAATGTTCGCCAGGGTGCCTTTGATGTAGCCAATAAATTGTTTGGAATCACCTTTAAAGAGCGCGATGATATTCCAAAATACCATCCTGATGTTGATGTTTTTGAGGTTCTTGATAAGGATGGAAGTTTGATCGGAATTTTTTATACTGATTATTATTATCGGGATAGTAAGCGAGGTGGAGCCTGGATGAATCATTATAGAAAACAGTTTGGACTTATGGACCAAAGACCAATTGTTTGCAATGTATGTAATTTCTCCAAACCTACTGAGAATCAGCCCAGCCTTCTTAGCATCGACCAGGTTCAAACTCTTTTTCATGAATTTGGCCACGGTTTACATGGCTTGTTATCAAAATGTAAATACAAAAAATTGTCCGGTACTTCTGTACCCCGTGATTTCGTAGAAATGCCTTCCCAGATCATGGAAAACTGGGCTAATCATCCTGATGTTATAAAATCCTATGCAAAACACTGGAAAACAGGTCAGACAATTCCTGATGAATTAGTGCAAAAAATTGAAAAAGCCGCAAAATTCAACCAAGGTTTCAAAACTGTGGAATATATGGCAGCCGCCTATCTCGATATGGCCTGGCATACTCTGGAAGAGAAACAGAAGTTTGATGTCATGAATTTTGAAAATGAAGCTATGGATCAGGTCAATCTGATTCCTGAGATAGTTGTACGCTATCGAAGCCCTTATTTTCAGCATGTCTTCGCAGGTGGATATTCTTCTGGTTATTATAGCTATTTATGGTCAGCAGTTCTGGATGCTGATGCATTTCAGGCCTTCATGGAGAATGGTATCTATGATCAGGCCACTGCTAAATCTTTGCGAGAAAATGTACTTGAACGCGGCGGTTCTCTAGATGCTGATGTTATGTTTCGAAAATTTCGAGGTCGCGATCCCCAAATTGATGCTTTGCTAAAAAGACGTGGTTTCAAGTAAAATTCATCAAATACCCGGGTGAATAAATGCTTTCATCCGGGCTTTTTATTTCTAAAATTTTGTCCATTTCTAAACCCATAATCGAGTAATTTATGTATAAATTAGATAAGTTATCGGATGAGCCTGTTATATTTAGTGTAACTGATCAAGAAGACGGGCAATCAATGACATTTAGTCCGGATTTTGGCGGAAATATTATGGAACTCAAATTGAGGTCGGATAATGGTGAATTGATCAGTGTGATTGACGGGTACTCGAAGCCCAAAGAATTGAAACAAAATCAAGCCTATAAAAGTAGTCTATTATTCCCTTTTGCTGGAAGGATTCCGGACGGGAAATATAATTATACTAATACTGAATATCAGTTCAATATTGATGACGATGAGAGCCAGGCAGCCTTACATGGTTGCTTTGATGATCATCCCTTTGAAATTGATTCTCAAGACGAAGAAGATGACTCGTTCAGAGTAAGAATGAGTTCAGAATATGTGGGTAACCACTCTGGTTATCCCTTCCATCTGGAATTGAAGCTGGAATATAATTTGGTAAATCAGAGGTTGAATTATCGATTTGAAACTATTAATCGTGATGATTGTAAGGTTCCTGTCTCTTTTGGTATTCACACCTATTTTCAGCTTTCTGAAAAAATTAATGACTTACTTATCAATATTTCTGCTGATGAAAAAGTTGAACTGGATCCAGACCAATTAATACCAACTGGCAAAACCTTTGATAATAAGAATAAAGGTCGTAATATTCCCATAATGAATAGCAAAATGAACAATGTCTATGAATACTCCGTTCAGAAGGGAACCGGTGAAACCCGTTTGATTAACCCTAAAAAGAATGTATCTCTAACTTTGAGTCAAGAAACTGGTGGTGATAAACTGAATTACCTGATTGTATTTACTTCGCCAGATCGAAAATCCATAGCAATTGAACCCTTATCCTCAAATATCAATGCTTTGAATACTGGCGATGGATTAATTGAACTCGATCCAGGTGAAACTTTTTGTGGTCAATTTAGTATAATGTTGCATTGATTTTGAATTAATGAAACTAATGATTAATTTACTTCATAATGAATAAGTAAGGAATCATTTTATGATGGAAAATGAAGAGAAAATTGTCGAAAGAGCCCAGGAGGGCGACCAGGATGCTCTGGCCAGACTGGTCAATGAGTATCATGATCGTATTTATCATCTTGGCCTGAGTATGTTAAAACAGGAACAGGATGCTGAGGACATGTTACAGGAAACTTTTCTAACCCTGGTTGAAAAAGTGCATCAGTTTAAAGGTAATTCCTCAATCTACACTTGGCTATACAGAATAGCTACTAATATTGCTCTGAAAAAACTGAAATCCAAACCCCGCAAATATCCCCACATTCCCATTGATGAACCTGATTTTAAGAAAATTCACGAGAACGAGACCAAGGAAGAGATGGAGTTTGATTTTGAGAAGGTCAATAATTATAAATTTCGCAAAACTCTCAATCAAGTTCTTGATGAGCTGCCCCCGAAGTACAAGACTGTTTTTATTCTACGTGATCTCCATAATCTATCAACCAGAGAAACGGCCAAAATTCTTAATCTTACCGAGTCAAATACAAAAGTCAGACTTTTCCGGGCCCGTAACTATCTAAAAGAAAAATTAGAAGATCTAAAAACCGAAGAGTTAATGGTATGAGTAAAGAAAAGAAAATGTATGAAAAAGTATGCGAATACCTGGGCTGTGATATTAATGCGGAACCCTGTCAGGAACTACAACACCATCTTAAAGAATGCCCTCAGTGCGAGGTTTATATAGACGAAATAAAAAATACTGTCAAACTCTACCAAAGGGCTGACGAATGTGAAGAAACTCCGGATTCTGTATCCAAAAAATTATTCGCTACTCTAAATTTAGACCAACCTGATAAGGAAAAAACTTCCGATTAAAACTCTTGCCCATCTTTTGTAACCTCCTACTCATAGTTCCATCTAAAGGGTGGAACTATTAAAAGAGGTAAATTATGATTGGTAAAGAAACACCCCTGGAAGAAATTGTTGAAAAATATCCCAAGTTAATTAAACCCTTGCGTGAATACGGTATTGTATGTGTTCAATGTGGTGAACCAGTTTGGGGAACGATAGGCGAACAGATGGAAGAAAAAAGCCTTGATAACCAGGATGATATTATTGATAATATGAACGAACTGATTGAAAAGGAGGAAGAATGAAAAAGGTTACAGTTCAGCAGGGCCAAGGTGCCACATTTTTAGCAAAAGCTGATTCTAATCACTGGGTAGTAATGGATTCTATCAAAAAGTTTGGTGGCTCTGAAGCAGCGACCAAGCCAATGGAAATGTTACTTATGTCCCTGGGTGGTTGCACTGGAATGGACGTGCTCTCTTTGTTAAAAAAGATGCGTGTTGATATTGATGATTTTAGAATAGAAATATCCGCTGAAAGAGCCGATGAACATCCCAAAGTCTATACAAAAATTGATCTTGTTTATTTCTTTAAAGGCAAGGAAATTGATAGAGATAAAGTAGATAAAGCAGTCTCACTCTCTCAGGATAAATATTGTTCTGTATCGGCTATCTTAAAAGAAACTGCAGAATTGACTCATAGTATAGAAATCGAGGAAAGTGAATAAATTTCAGTAAATAATAAAATTTTTGCCAATAAAAAAAGCTCGTTCTGAAGAGAACGAGCTTTTTTAGTTTTAATCTTACAAATATCTAATTTGCTTGGCTATATTTTTAATTCCAGATTGGCTTCTTCTTTTTTCTTATCAATAAATTCTCTAGTAGCTGATTGTCTATTTTTAGTCTCGAGCTGTTGTACTATTTGATTTTTTACTTCTTCTAAAGGTTTGGATTCAGTATTTTTATCATAAACTTTGATCAAATGGTAGCCAAACCGGGTTTTGACAGGATCACTGATTTCACCAGGCTCTAATGCAAAAGCTGCTTGCTCAAAAGGAGGTACCATATCGCCGTGGGTAAAACTTCCCAGGTCACCGCCTTTTTTACTGCTAGGTCCTTGAGAATGTTCTTTAGCGAGAGTAGCAAAATCGGCACCATTATCAAGCTGAGTTTTGATTTCATCAATTTTAGATTTTGCCTGGTCCTCTTGACCCTTTTGAGGTTGAACCAAAATGTGACGGGCAGAAACTGTTTCCACATCTTTGTAATTTTCATTATAATAATTTACGATATCTTCTTCGGAAGGAGCAATATCTTTTTTCACCTGTTCATCGATGTAAGCCTGAATTTTTAGGCTGGTTTTAATACTTTGACGGATAGCATCGAGAGTAACTTCTTGCTGAGTGAGACGCTTTTTAAATTGTTCTTCGCCACCGGCTCTTTGATATTGCATTTCAAGTAAGCTGTCAACTTCAGCAGGTTCGACAGTAACTCCCTGTTGGTCGGCTAAAGTTGATAGAAGTTTGGTTTCTACAAGATTTTTTACCAGTTGAGTCATCTGCATCTGAAGGCGGGCTGTATCAAGGCGAGTTAACATATTAGTTTGTTTACCTGCCAGATCCTGAAATTTTTGAAAAACATCGGCTGTTGTATATTTAAAATAATTAGTAGTAGCTAGAACTTTATTTTGGTCAGGATTGTATTCGGGTAATTTGTTAGATACCTGGGATGCTAATTCATAAGCAGGTGTTCCCTTTTTTAATTTTGTAGCAGTCTTTTGCTTTTTTCCACAGGATAGAATTAATAAAGAGACCATAACAAAAACTGCAATTAATTTTTTCATTAAATACTCCTTAGTTTTAATTAATTTCAAAGAGACTAAAGATAACAATAATTTACAGTAAATCAAAATCATATTATTTTGGGATTTATTGGAAATTAAATTTGTTAATGAAGTAACATTGAATTAGTTTTTAAGGTCGAATAAAGAAAGAAAGTAGATATTAGTGAAGACAATAAAAATATGATAAAAGATAAAGCACTTCAGTTTTTGAAAGAAAATGCGGGAACCTATTTCAAGCAGAAAAAGATATCCCGACTCAGTGGCATAGCAAAATCAGATTATCGCCAATTAAAGAATATCCTAAGGAATCTGGCCAAACAGGGAATACTGGAGAAAAAGAGCGGTAACAGTTACCGATATCCATCAGCCGAAGTAAAGGTCCAGGGTATTATATCTTTCTCTACAAAAGGCTTTAGCTTCGTTAATACTGATGAAGGTGAAGAGATCTTTATCAGCGCCTCTGATTCGGGTACTGCCCTTCACCATGATCGAGTGTGGGTAAAAAAATACAAAAAAAGTTATGGCAAAAGGCCGGAGGGCAAAGTAATAAAAATTGCTAGCCGTTCTAATGAACCAACTTTTGGGATTCTCAAGAGAGAACCCTATGGATGGGTGGCTATTCCTGAAACTCCAGCTCCACCAATTATTTTTTATATTTTAGGTGTAGATAAGGAACTTGAAGAAGGTAAAATGGTACAACTGGAAGATATTGTTTGGCGTCACCCTGACCATCATCCCCAAGCAAAAGTTGTTAACGTTTTGGGTTCCCCTGAAGATCCTATCAATGATTTGATCATCGTCAAAAAAATGTTTGGATTGCAAGAGGATTTTCCAGAGGAAGTACAGGAAGAAGTTGCAGAAATGGAGTTCCCAGATCTTGACTCTCTGTGTGACGAGCGTTTTGATTTCAGAGATAGGGTTGTTTTTACTATTGACCCAGAAACAGCCAAAGATTTTGATGATGGAGTGTCACTTGACAAAAGTGAAGATGGTCATTGGCTGTTAGGTGTTCATATTGCCGATGTTTCTCATTATGTAAAGGATAATAGCGCTGTTGATAATGAAGCTTTGCAAAGAGGGACCAGTGTATACCTTGGCGATAATGTAGTTCCTATGTTACCCGAAAAATTGTCAAATCATTTGTGTAGTCTAGTTCCCGGGCAAGAACGCCTGAGCTTTTCTGTTTTAATGGAATTGTCAAATAATGGGCGGGTGTTGGATTTTTTGATAACTCCTGGCCTGATCAAGTCTGATTATCGCTTTTCTTATCAGGTAGCTCAGAAAATTATAGACAGGGGAAAAGGACAGTTTTATGATAAACTGAAAAATATGAATGAATTGGCTAAAACTATTCACAGGCGAAGAAAAAAGTATGGAAGTGTTGATTTTGATATACCTGAACCTATTTTTGAATTGGATGAACAAGGAATGCCACGGGAAATCAACCCATCCGAAAGATTGGAAACACATCGCTTGATAGAAGAATTTATGTTATTGGCTAACAGATGTATAGCCAGGCGAATCGCTATTCACAGGAAAAGTGAGAAACTACCCTTTATTTACCGTGTGCATGAGTCACCTTCTCAGGAAAAAATAATCGGGTTATATGAGATTTTGAATAGATTGGGATTAAACTTAACTAGGCCAAAAAAATTTAGAACCAGTGACATGGCTAAAATCCTGAAAAAAATTGAAGATTATCCTTTTCATCAGTTTATTGAACAAATCTCTTTGCGTTCTATGGAAAAAGCAATTTATACTCAAGAACCAAAGTCCCATTTTGGCCTTGGTTTTGATCATTATACCCATTTTACTTCCCCTATTCGGAGGTATCCGGACTTAATTATTCATAGATTGTTGAAAAAATACCACGGTGGTTGTGAGAAAAAACTATTGAATCATTATCGAGAAAAACTACCCAAAATTGCAAAGAAATCTACCAAGCGAGAAATCAATGCTAAGGAAGCAGAAAGAGAATTCACCAAACTAAAGCAAATCCGCTTCATATCCGGAAAAATTGGGCAAAAATATAAGGGCGTTATCACTGGAGTAATCGAAGCAGGTATTTTTGTTGAAATTCCAGATTATTTAATAGAAGGTATGGTGCCGGTGAGAAAGATGAATGATGATTATTATGTTTATGATGAAGAAAATCATCAGCTCAAGGGACGACACAATAATAAGACCTATCGTCTTGGCGATATTGTAGAAATTCAGGTAGTTAGAGTTTCACTTAGTGATAGAGAAATAGATTTTGAGCTTATCAACTCATAAGTGGAGATAAAATATGAAGAAAATATTATTTGCAATCTTAACTGTAATTTTACTGCTCTACTCATGTGGATTTGTAAAAGACCCTGCTAAAGGCGCCTTTGACAAAGTGATTGTACTGGCTAATGAAGAAATGCAGGATACAATAAAAAATACTGTTGATGATTGTTTCAGTTATGGCATTCGAACGCCGGCCTTTCAGGAATTCTTTTATACTCAATGGGAAGACATCAATAAGTTTGAAACATTTTCAGAATATAAAAATGTGATCCTGATAGCAAATCCCACTGAAAAGGGTCAGGAAAAGAAAATGTTAAAAGCCATTCTTCCGGAAAAAAAGTATCAACTTGTCCTTCAGGACAGTTTGCACATTTTTTATCTGGAAGACCCCTTTGCAAAAGATCAGGTAATGATAATAATTGCTGGCTCTGATATTGACCAAGTTAGGGCAAATATTGAAGAGCAGAAGGATTGGATCTACACAAAAATTGACAAAGGATACGTGGATAGAGTAAATGATTATATTTATAAACAATATGAAAATAAAGGGGATACCAAGCATATATGGAATAATTATGCATGGACATTCCGTGTACCCAATAATTACAAGATTCTGGAGGAAAAAAAGAATTTTATCTGGCTGGGTCGCCAAAACCCCTTTCGCTGGATATCATTTTACTAGGAAAAGGGTTTTAATACAGATTTGATGAATCTAGATGGCCTTCTAGAAAAGAGAAACCGGATTGGTGCCTTGTATGATTCTCTTGGAACAGATACATCGGCTCTTGGTTTTTATTATACAACTTTTAATGGGCGGGATGCACTTAAGATGTACGGGCTCTGGTTTCATAAACAACAGACCAAAGGCGGCCCCTTTGCATCCTATGCTTTTTATGATGAGCATACAGATCGAACTTTTGTTGTAGATTATTTGATCTACTATCCCGGTCATCGGGTAACAAATCTATTCAGACAACTTGATATAATTGTCAAAACTTTTACAACCCGCTATAAACAGAAATAGAAGTTAACTATCGGAATTATTTAAGATTTTAAAAAGCGGTAATCGATAATCTTTAGGGAATTAATTTGCCTATTTATAGTCTTGCAGTTAAATTAAATGTCGAAAATTTGTAACAAAGGGAGGAATTTAAAATGGAAGTTGCTATTAGTGCTTGTGCCGGAATGGCTTTTGGCAAAGCCGATGGGATCGATCCAGATTATTTTGCACGAATCATTGCTCTTCAGGATTCTGACATGCAAGCAAGGCTTGATGAATTCAAAAAACAGGGAGAAAACTCTAATATATGCGAATTCTTATAACCGGTGCTAATGGCATGCTAGGAGAGAAGTGCTCTCTCAAAATGTCGGAAAAGCATGAGGTATTTGCTTCTGATATTCAGGAAAATTTGCAGTTTGAATGCCACATCCCCTATACAAATATCGATTTGACTGAACCTAAACAAATCCATGCTGTTGTAGAAAGATTTGAACCTCAGGCAATAATTAATTGTGCTGCCTATACTGATGTTGATGGCTCTGAGGATAATCAGGAATTGGCCCATAAAATCAATGTGCAAGGTGTAGAAAACTTAATTGACGCAGTTAGACCTTATAATTCTCATATTTTGCATATTTCTACTGATTACGTTTTCGATGGCTCAAGTGGACCCTATAAGGAAGACGATGAAATCAATCCGATTAATTTTTATGGTAAAACCAAATATGATTCAGAAAAGCTCTTATTTGAATCGGATTTACCTATAACTATTATTAGGACTAATGTCCTATTTGGTAATTCTCAATCTAAAGCTGCTAATTTTGTAAACTGGGTGATTGAAAATCTACGGCAGGGAGAAACCATAAAAGTTGTCAATGATCAGTTTGGAAACCCGACCTGGGTTGATGGCCTAGCAGAGGTAGCAGAAAAAGTTATTGAACAGAAACTTGAGGGAATATTCCATTATGGAGGTGAGGATTATTTGAGTCGTTTTGAATTTGCTCTAGAAATCGCCGATGTCTTCTCTCTTGATAATAAATTGATAGAAAAGGTCACCACCAGAGCTCTTAATCAAAAAGCAGAAAGACCTTACAAAGCGGGATTGATTTCAGATAAGCTTAAAAAATCTTTGGACATAAAACTGTATAGTATTAAAGATGCCTTGAAGCACATGAAAGCGGAAATAGAAGAAACCAAGGAGCCGGGGGATGCAGAAAGCCAATAATGCGGTGGTGATTATACCTACATATAACGAGAAAAATAATATAGAATTTGTTATTAATAAATTGATCGGATTTAATGTTGATATATTGATTGTTGATGATAACAGTCCCGATGGCACTGCTCAGGTTGTTAAAGATTTACAGAATAAATATGAAAACAAGATATATTTAATTGAGCGGGAAGGCAAACTGGGACTTGGTACGGCATATATTGAAGGGTTTAAATGGGCTCTGCAACAAACTTATGAGTATATTTTGGAGATGGATGCTGATCTTTCTCATGATCCCAGAGATGTACCCCGCTTAATAAATGAATGTAAACTGAACTATGATCTGGTTATAGGCTCCCGATATTGTAAAGGAGTTAATGTAATAAACTGGCCTTTAAAAAGATTGATTATAAGCTACATTGCAAGCCGATACACTCGTTTTATAACCAGACTTCCTGTACAAGACCCAACTGCTGGTTTTAAATGCTTTAAACGCAAGGTTTTGGAAAGAATCAATCTCGATGACGTCAAATCTACTGGATATGCTTTTCAGATTGAAATGAATTATAGAGCTTTTAAAGAAGGTTTTTATCTTCGGGAAATACCGATAATTTTTACTGAAAGGACTGAAGGTGAATCCAAGATGTCCAAACAGATTGTTTTCGAAGCTATCCTTATGGTCTGGAAGCTAGTAATCTTAAATTTTTTAGGACGACTATAAATTAATGGACGTCTCAGTAATAATAATTAGTTACAATGTGAAAGAATTTCTCCAGCAGGCTTTATTATCACTTGAAAAAGCTTTGCAGGGCATTGAAAGTGAAATAATCATAATAGATAATGCATCTGTAGATGGTAGTAAAAGAATTGTTAAATCTGAATTTCCTGAAATAGATCTTATTGAAAATAAGGAGAATGTTGGTTTTGGCAGAGCCTGTAATCAGGGACTAGAAATCGCTCAAGGTGATTACCTACTGCTTCTAAATCCTGATACTCTGCTTCAAGAAGATACAATTACCACAATGATCGATTTTTTAGAGAACCATCCTGAAGCAGGTGCGGCTGGCTGCAAAATTCTGAATGCTGATGGTAGCCTGCAAAAAGCCTGTCGTCGCTCCTTTCCCAGGCCATCGGTTGCTATTCCAAAGATGCTGGGACTCAGCCGTCTGTTTCCCCACAACAAATTATTTGGTAAATATAATCTAACCTACAAAAATCCTGATAAATTGACTGAAGTTGATGCAGTCAGCGGGTCATTTTTGATGCTCAAGAGAGAAGTATATGAGGAAATTGGCGGTCTTGATGAAGATTTTTTCATGTATGGCGAAGATCTCGATTTTTGTTATCGAATAAAAGATGCTGGCTGGAAAATATATTACGTTCCCGATACCCAAATCGTTCACTACAAAGGGGAAAGCGCCAAATTGGCCTCCTTTGACAATTTAATCGTCTTTTACAAAGCCATGGGAATTTTTGTTAATAAACATTTCAGCAAAGGAGCCTATTTCTTTATTGATATATTTCTGAAATTGGGAATCGTAATGCGGGGCTTTTTATCTTTAATATCTCGAACTGTGAGAAAATATTTTATTCCCTTTATTGATGCTTTAGTAGTAGTACTAAGCATTTTAGTAACCCATAAATTGCAATCCAATATTATTATTTCAACTCAAACTCTTATATCGATGATTTTGTTTTATTTATTGTTATGGTTAGGGGTAGGATATACAGTAGGATTGTATGATAAACGGGTATTATCATATTCAAGGGCTAGTGTGGCTGCGATAATTGGTTTGACAATATCTCTATTGGCTAATAATGTCTTCGACGAAATGATCTATTCGCCAAAATATATTAACTATTGTTTCTTGTTCATTGGATTATTGATTCCTGGCTGGAGAATTGCTCTGCTTGTATTACAAAGACGCAAATTCATTCCCCTTAAATCCAAATTAATGCGTTCTTTATTGCTGCGACGGACAATTCTGATTGGTAGTGGTGAAGAAACCCGTCGAATTGCAAAAAAAATGCAGACTCATATAGAACACGGATTTGAGATTCTTGGCTTTGTCGATAAAGATTACAATGTTGACAAAATTAATGGCTTTCCATTTCTCGGAGATATTGAAAATTTAAATGAAATTGTTCGTATCCATAAAGCAACGGAATTAATTTTTACTACTGATCGCTTTAATAATGAAGATATTCTTGATATTTTAGATCAAGTTCGCAAAGAAAGAGTTGAAGCTCGAATTGTACCTCGAAATTTGGATTTTATTCTGGGTAAATCCAGCGTTGAAAAAATTGAAGATATACCTTTAATTGAAGTTGATTACAATATTTTCTATTTCAGCAATCAATTTTTTAAAAGAATTTTTGATATAGTTGTATCTTTTGTAGGTGGAATTATTTTCTCACCCTTTGTATTTTTGTATATTCTTTTTACAGGTGGAAAGATAAAAAAACAGAAGTTTTTGACCTGGCAAGACAAGGATTTTTGTGGATATGTTTTCGAGAGTAAAAATGGTGATAAATATAGGAAAAATTTACATAGATTTCCCCTTATTTGGTCAGTTTTCAAAGGTGACATGAGTATGGTGGGAAGTGAATTACTCACAGTAGGAAAGAAGAAAAGAAAATTGCACTACAAACCTGGTATAACCGGTCTTTTTCAGGTTCAGGGTAATCATGAACCTGATGAAGTTGATAAACAAAATTATGAGCATTATTATATGCGAAATTATTCACTTTTTCTGGATATTGAAATTTTATTAAAAGCTCTATTGAGAATATAAATTCAAGGTGATTTAATGAACAATAAAGTCCTGGATTTTGAGAAACCTATCGTAAAGTTGGAGAAAAAACTCAATGAGATGCGGGACCTAGCTGCAACTTCAGAAGTAGATCTGTCCGGCGAAATTGAGAAACTAGAAAAAAAACTTGAGAAACAAATTGAAAAAATTCATTCCAGGTTAACCAGCTGGCAACGGGTGCAACTTGCCCGGCATCCTTCTCGACCCTATACGATGGATTACGTTAATGAAATGGCCTCCAAATTCATTGAATTGCATGGCGATCGCAATTTTGCCGATGATAAATCAATAATTTCAGGCCTGGCTACTATTGATGATGAAAAAGTAGTAATTGTAGGTCAGCAAAAAGGTCGCAATACAAAACAAAATATTGAGCGCAATTTTGGCATGCCCCGACCGGAAGGCTATCGAAAAGCTCTTCGTGTTATGAAATTAGCCGAGAAGTTCAATAAACCAGTTGTAACTTTGATCGATACTCCTGGTGCTTATCCTGGTGTAGGTGCTGAAGAAAGAGGACAGGCCGAAGCTATTGCCCGTAATTTATTTGAAATGTCAAGATTATGTATTCCTATTATTATTGTTGTTATAGGAGAAGGAGCCAGTGGGGGGGCGCTGGGAATTGGTGTTGGCGACAGAATTTTGCTTCTGGAAAACACCTGGTATTCTGTGATTTCGCCCGAAGGTTGCGCATCTATTCTTTACCGCAGTTCGGATAAGGCTTCTGAAGCTGCTGAAGCCATGAAAGTTGGAGCACGCGATGTAGAAAATTTGGGAATTGCTGATGAAATTATCCCTGAACCTTTAGGAGGTGCCCATCGGGCTCCAAAAGAAATGGCTGATGTGCTCAAAAAACGGATTCTAAAACATGTCAAGGAAATGAAACAATATCCTGTTGAAGAATTGATCAAAAAACGGGTAGAAAAATTCTCCAAAATCGGTGTATGGGAGGAATAGTTAATAATGGGAAAAATTGAATATACTTATGAAACCAGAGTGCGCTATAAAGATATAGATGCTATGGGCATAGTATATTACTCACGCTATTATGAATTTTTTGAAGCAGCCCGCTCCGATATGCTTAGAGATATGGGATTACCTTACGGAGAATTTGAGAAAAGCGGATTCATGATGCCTGTGGTCGAATCCCATTGCAAATATTTGAATGGAGCCACATTTGATGATTTGCTCAAAATTAATTGCAAGATTAATCAATATCCTAAAGCCCGCTTGAAGATCAATTATTTAGTTGAGACTGCTCATGGGGAAAAAATTGCTGAAGGATATACTATCCATGGGTTTCTTGATGATAATGGTAATGTTCGTCGTGCTCCTCAAAATATTTTGAAACTTTTTGCTAAAGAAAACGATCAAAACTAGAAAGAAAATTGAATTATTCTGTAAAGATTTGAAAGAGATTTAGTAGAATGGGAACAGGGTTGTTGATTACATTTGAAGGAATTGATGCTTGTGGTAAAACTACTCAAATTGAGATCCTAACTAAGAAGTTGGAAGGAGAACACGATTATGTTGTAGTTCGGGAACCAGGGGGCACACCAATAGGAGAAAAAATAAGGCAAATTCTTCTTGATAATGAAAATATCAGTATGGAAGGCAAAACCGAGCTTCTTTTATATTCAGCCAGCCGTTATCAATTAACCAAACAGAAACTAATTCCTGAACTTGAAAAAGGAAAAATTGTGATCTGTGACCGATTCTATGACTCTACAACGGCCTATCAGGGTTATGGTAGAGGACTGGATATTGACTTTATTAAATCTTTGAATAAATTTGCTACTGATGATCTAGTTCCTGATCTTACTTTTTTTCTGGATATTTCTTTGGAAGAACGCAGGAGACGAATACAAGGAGTCGCTCTGGATCGCCTGGAGAATGAAGAACATCAGTTTCATAGAAATGTAAGGAAAGGCTTTCTGGAATTGAATAAAAATAATGAAAGATTTGTGAAAATTAATGGAGAAGAATCTATTAAAACAATTTCAAAAAAAATCTGGGATAATATAGAAAGGAAACTTTAATGGAAACGAAAAAATTCTATCAGAAATGGTATTTTAAAACCATATTATTTGTAATTTTATCAATTACTTTAGTACTAGCATTAAGTAAAAAAGAAGAAAAAGATTATTATGATGAATTGCATAATTCATTAAATCTGTATAATAAGACATTTAAACAGTTGATTGTCAATTATGTAGATAAAATAAAACCAGAGAAACTGGCCGAAGTAAGTCTGGATGAAATTCTGGATGGGCTCGACCCATATACGACTCTTCTGACAAGAAAAGAGAAAGAACCTGTAGAAATGCTATCAAAGGGAAAATATGGTGGCATAGGCGTTCGTATAACAATGCGTAATGATACAGTAACGGCAATTGCTCCTATGGATGGTGGGCCGGCTATTCGTGCTGGTATTTTACCCGGTGACCAAATCCTAAAAGTGGATACTGTAGAAACCCATGAAATGTCTCTTAGCGAAGTATCGGAGACAATTAGAGGTAAAGTTGGTACTGAGGTCAATATAACAATCAGAAGACCAGGAATAGATGGCACTACTATCTATACATTAACCCGGGCTAAAATAGATGTGCCCAAAATTAGCTATCACGGCATGTTGAATGATCATGTTGGATATGTGCGTTTGACCGGTTTTTCCCGGGGTGCTGCCCAAAAGTTTGCCGAAGTGCTCAAGAATATGAGCAATACTAATCCGGAATTCAATAGTCTTGTTCTTGATCTTCGCTCCAATCCAGGTGGTCTGTTGAGCGAAGCTTTGAGAATTGCAGAAATGTTTGTTCCGCCTGGTGATACTCTGCTTTTTACTAAAGGCCGTACAAAGCAGTCCAATCGTGTTATCTATGCTAAAAGTCCACCTATGGTCAACCCAAAAGTTAAACTTGCTGTTTTGATTAATGGTGGAAGTGCTTCAGCAAGTGAAATTGTCAGCGGAGTCCTTCAGGATTATGACCGGGGAATGATTATTGGAAATCGCAGCTTTGGTAAAGGCCTTGTGCAACGAGTACAAAAATTGGATGACGAACATTCCCTAAAAATTACCAATGCTAAATATTATATACCCAGTGGTCGCTGTGTTCAAAAACCTGAATTCATTGATAATCCTGCCTTGATTTTCGAAGAGGATGAAGAAGATACTGTGTTCTATACAAAAAATGGCCGGAAAGTAATTGGTGGTGGCGGAATTGAACCGGACATCGAAGTTGAAAGGGAAGATTTCAAGCAGTACAGATATTCCGCTTTTTTAATCAGCAAAAATATTTTCTACAATTTTGCTATCAAGTACAAAACTGAACATGATGGACTGCCTGATTATTCGGAAATTGATGAAAGCATAATGCAGGAATTCCGTGAATATCTGGATAAGCAAGATCTGAACTATGAGTACAAAAATGAAGAACAGTTGAAAAAGATAGAGAAAAAATTGGCTGATATAGAAGAGTTTGAAAACATTGAGGAACCTTTTGAGAAAGTTTACAATATTTATGCTCAGATGCGGTCAAAAGAATTTGAAAAAAATAAAGAGATAATTAAAAGAAGATTAAAGGGCGAATTCGCCACTCTCAAAGGAGGAACTGAAGCTCGAGTTGAATCCACTCTGGAATATGACAAAGTTCTTGACAAAGCTCTGGAAGTTCTTCAGGATGAAGAGGATTATCTAAATATTTTAGGATATGCTGAAGAATAAAGATTTTCAGATTTTTTGTAATATACTATGGTAACTAAATATTAGTACCAGACAATATTTAGTAAAATAGAACCAAGATTTTTGAAATTTTATAATTTGCCAAAATTAATAATTCTGATATGATCTTATTCGGTTTTCAATAAAACAAATCTATAAATTATTGATCATATTTGTTTCTATCCTTTTATTTTAGCCTGCTGGACTCATGCTAGATAATATCAATGTAAGATGGCACAGTAATTGTTAATGAATATATACATTTTCTTTAATGATTTTTGATAAAACAAATATTTTAAAAGGAGAAAGTATATGGAGGACATGATATTCACTCTTGGGGATGGATTAATTTTTCTGGCCTTTTTTGCTATTGTTATTATCTTTAGTATGTGGAAAAGTAGAAAAGAGGAAAGTGGCGAAGACTACTTTTTAGCCGGTCGCAATTTAATCTGGCCGCTAATCGGTCTTTCCATGATCGCTGCTAATATTTCAAGTGAACAATTTGTCGGTATGTCCGGTCAGGGCGCTGGATCAGCTGGCCTGGCTATTGCCAGTTACGAGTGGATGACGGCCATTACTATGGTCATTGTTGCTATGTTCTTCCTGCCCACCTTCCTTAAGGCCG
>Ga0102934_1000632_pt1 | contig 23883 bp, 19 predicted proteins | sample SalPonR2_A_D1_MG_FD_78175 | JGI IMG/M metagenome (GOLD analysis project Ga0102934, IMG submission 78175) | Salt pond soil microbial communities from South San Francisco under conditions of wetland restoration - Salt Pond MetaG R2_A_D1_MG | ecosystem: Environmental > Aquatic > Marine > Intertidal... | reverse complement strand
CCCCGTTCCTCTGCTGGAAGACCCCGTAGGCCTGGAGCACAAACGGATTGTCGGCACACCACCGCAAGGCCTCCTCGTACACGGCCTGCGCCGCCGTCCCATTCCGCCGCCTCCCTTCTATCCTCGCCAGGCCGATGTAGGCCCGTCCGTCGTACCGATCCAGCTCCATGCACCGCTGATAGATGCGCGCCGCCTCCGGGACATTCCGCTTCCGGAGGGCCTCCTTGGCGTAGTAGGTGAGGAGGTCGAGCTGGTACGGGAGCGGCTTGGGCTCCCGAGGCTCCCGGTACGGGGCCCGGACGTTGTCGAATTTTTCCTCCAACATGCGTTCGTTCACGGCCTTGGAAAGAATTTCCAGGGAGTTCGACGCCGTCTCCGCCTCGGCGATCTTGGCCTCCAGATCTTCCGCCTGTGAAGGCAAGTAGGGCAGAGGAGGGCCTGCTTCTTCGGTTCCCTCTTCCTCTGCCACGTCCCCCTCCCTGTAACCCATCCTTACAGTCCCAGCCCCCTCGTCCTCGTCCTGGTTGCCCCAGCCTGTCTCTCCCACACTCCCCTCCACCTCCTCCGCCACCCTCTCCTCGAGGCGAGGCATGCGCGCCTTGGCCCTCTCCAGAGAGGAAAGCGGCGCATTGCTCTTCCCTTTTAAGCCTACCACCGCCACGGCACGCTCCGCCTCTGCCTCGCTGCTGCCTCGGATGGTCTCGCGGTCCCTGACCCCTTGAAGGACATAGAGGAGTCCTGGTTTTGGGCCCTTACTCCTGGCATTGGAATTCTTGCTGTTTCCGATCGAGCCCTTTCCACCCTTCATCAAGTTGGTGCCTGGGGGCGAGATAGGAGGGGCGAAGTCCGCAGGGGGGTCGGCGGGCGCCGCGTGAGGACTGGTCACATCATCCGTCCTTGAAGCCGGCAAGACGAGGGTGGGAGAAAAGGAAACCGAGGCTGCCATAAAATTACAGGTACTACAGAAGGCGTCTTCTGAAGGCTTGGTTTGTGTACTATCACTGTTGCTTCTGCTTTTGGACCCCCATCGGAAGGGAGTGCGTGGAGAGAGGAAAGCTCCTTGGTGCTGTTCATGTGCATTGTGAGCATCGATAAGTGCGCCGTTCAAAGCAGGCATGGCAAGGCTAGTGGAATCCCGTTCATTAATATCATTGCAGTAACAATCGAATACAAACGACATGACTCACCAAAGGCCGTGGGGGAAGACAAGTGTTCGGGGAGGGCGCAGACGATGACGATGGTGCTGCTGAGGTCCAAGAGGTGTGAAGGAGGAGTACCGCCGTGGTCGTGGTCACCAAGACAGAAGAGCCTGGTCTCCGCCGCCGCCTAGATTCTACCATAGCTTCCCTCCCTAATGATGTGTTGAATGGTAATGGAGGATGGTTGGTCTTAAGAAAATAGGGGGGCTGTGTTCGCCTTACAACCCGCGTCACAGGCTTGAACGACGTCCGACCACGCTGAATCAGCCACTCAAAACACCAGACACAAAAAATCCATCACAACAAAATGCGACTATGCACGATACGCTCCTACCATGCCATCGGTGCCATGGACGCGTCGCATCCAGGTCGGTAATTGGATTTTATACCCTGCTCTCAGGAGCTAGACGCGCAATAGGATATCACGCCTTTTCCACGCAGAGCCGCTCTCGCGTTTGAGCCCTCCCGCCCTGCGACAACCCTGTCCACGACCACAACAACACGCTCCCTCCATATCGCATGGGCAGGGTGGTGGGGAGATGTGGTGCTTTTCATTCGTGCGCCGATGTGCGCTTGATCGTTCTTTGCTTCGATGTTCGGGGCCGCATGGACCATTCAGTAGGCATTTTCTCACCACCCACGTCCCACATCGAGCCAGACTCTGAGTAGTATCCGCCGGGCCCCCGCCCATTCTACTCCTCTCGTATAAGCACTTCTCATAGCACCCGCACACAATCACGAACAGCAACATGTCACGAGCATTTTTTCTCGTTGCCCTTCTTCTGGCGGTCTGTGTAACCGTGTCCACGGTACGTGTTCATACGAGAGTTGACCAGTCCCTAAGGGAGGGAGAAACAGGCCGGAGCTCGACACGTAGGAAACCAAAGAGGCAGAAAGATGAGCGAAACTCACTCATGTCGATCTAATCTTTTCCGTGGCAGGCATTTATGACCCCAGCACCGCTGGCGCTCCGTACCGGTGAGTGAATTGAAGGCGCTGAGTGGGACGGTTCTAACTTGCGTGTAGATGGAAAACCATTTGTGGTTTCCATCTACGTAGAGTAGAGCTTTCACGATTTTAACTCTGTATGATGCAGATCTAACTTTGGTATAATTATCTTAACAACACCGTATCACAATAGGCTCCCAGCAAGTGCAACAAAAAGGTCGCGCCGCCGGGAATGTGGTGATGGCGTGCCGTTTCAATGCGAAACGCGAGAAGAGGAAACGAAACGGGGAGAATGCCCGCAAATACCGCATGAAGGTAAAGTGACGCAACAGGAATAAGCATGGAATCCGTTGGAAGCAGAAAGAAAGGAAGGAGAGGTTTCGAATGCCGACACACCGTGACACGGCCGAGCGGGGTCAGTTTGGGGCCTCTTTGGCAGAGCTTCTCTCTCAGCATCCTCTCTGTCCAACTTATCGATCCACAGAACACGGGACCCAAGTACTTGATCATCAAGACGCGTAAACGGGCGTCCAAAGCCGAGTACAGCAAGCGTCTGGAGCAGTACGAGATGGACTTCACGGCACAGATTTTCCAGGTCCAAGACATTGACTCACTTCTTGCGGGGGCCTCGGATGGGGGCGACGCATAAAGCGCAGGACATTGTGACTGAGAAGGCAACGAGACGGAAGCGGATTTAGTGATGTGTAGGAGAGATCACTGCGGGCATGGGGGGGGGGATGCAAGCGCCTTACTACTATAAATATGGATGGAGTGAGAGAGGGGTGAGACCTGACACCCGCCAAAGGCTGGAAAGCGTTGTCGTGCTTGCTCTTGTGATGAGATTCTGTGAGATTCAGGCGTCGAGCGGATGAATTTGGCATTTTCTTCCCGCCTGGAGAAAAGCTCACACTGGGAGAGGACCGTGGACGTTGCCGCGTTCAGCCAGCGAGGAGAAGCTTAACAAGAATATTAAAAAAAACAGACACAAGGGTTTGACTATCTTTATTAGGGCCGTTGTTTTGCAGTGATTGTGGGTCTCCTTCTTTATTGCCATGCCTCTGTCGAAATTCCCTCCGATGTTCTTTCCCTCTGAAGGCCCACAAGCTTTTTAAGTCGAACCTTTTCAATCTTACGTGCATCGTGTCAAAGTTTACAAATGTGACAAAGCGCTACAGTGCGATCTTATGCGGCAACATGGGGGGCTATTGTCCGCAAGTGTCGAGCAGTGAATCAATTTCATCATATATTTGACCCCTTTGTAGGGTCAATCGAGACATGTGCATTTCCTTAAATCCAGCGATATGCACTGTCCCTTCCTCATCACGAAGAGCCACCTGCCAGAAACCTCCACCCTTCTTGAGGTCCAGTCTTTGTCCCTCCCTCGGCCTCTGGTGCGCTGGCATCTTTTCCCCTACCCCTCTTGTGTCTCCCCTATCCTCGTCCTGGGCGTCTCCCGAAGGGCCTTCGATTATAACAATGCACAGCCAACAGGTTGGTTCTGACCGCACGCGTGCCCGAGCGCCTTCAGAAGATATGTCGATTGAGCAGGTCCCAGGGGAGAGTTAGGAGAGAAAGAATTTAAAGAGACTCTTCTACGTCCTACTTTCCCCTTCCGTCGAGCCCCGCGATTCTCCAATCTACCATGGCTTTGGTCAAGGAAAAATCACAAATCTTCTCTCGTTCTAATTACCAAATGCCTCCAAGCGGCTTTCTTTAAAGCGCACTTCGCCTGTTGTACTCTCTCTTCTCTGTACCCGCGTGCACAACAGTTCCTTACTTTCAATATGCAAGCCATCGCCTCGGCTGCTCTCCTCTCGCCGCCGTTGCTATTTATGGAACTGTTGTGGTGGTAAATGTTGCTGGTGCTGAGGTTGATGCTGTTGACGATGTTCTTGGTACCGCAGCTGCTGTGAGCGTAGCTTTTGTTGTGTATTCAAGTTCAGCCCTATGGGAGGAGCTAGGGAAGGTGGGCGAGAGCTGCTCTCCATCGGTTGTCGCAAGGCCTGCTGATGAGGGTAGGCCTTCGTATTCATCGAGCTTGCGTTGTAAGAAGGAGGAGAAGGAGCGCCATGCGGTCCCCGAGACGATTCTACGGCGGCCTTGTTAATGTGGAAATTTTGAGTAGAAGAAAGCCCGTCCCGCCCCCTGACTCCTCCAGCTCCAGTACCATCGACCAGAGCCCCCCGGGGTGGCCCCACTGTCTTGCTCCCTCTCCCTCGACCTCCGCATTGTTGCTGCTGCACGTATGGGGGCTGCTCTGGCCAGAGGTGCTGCTGCCGGGACCAGGCCGCACTGTCCGGGGGGGGGAGCCCGAAACCACCATGATCCCCCTCTCCTCCGTCTCCTTTCAGTCTCGGGGCCTCAAACTGAGCGTGCTGAGTGTCATGATTGAGGGTCCCACGCCGGCAATGATACGGGTCCTGCTGTGGCTGATGCGCGCCCGTGTGGGGGTTGGGCGGCTGGACCTGCGACTGCAAGAGCGCCTGGCGGGGTAGAAGAAATTGCTCGGGTAGCGCCACGGCACGAGAGGAGGAAGGCAAGGCCGGTGCATTGGCATCCACCCACCCAATACTGCTCATGAACTTCACGATTTCCTCCGTGTCTTCGGGCCGCGTCCGTTTGTTCGTCAGCACAGAGACCCCCTCGTGGCTCAGGGGCACGGGACTTGCCGCGTTGTCAAGAGCGTCGCCGAAATACTCGTGGAGCTCGGGATCGAGGGGAAGGGAAAGACTGGTGTCGCCCGGGGTAGGCGATGACGATCGAGTGGTTCCTAGCCTCGCGGGGCCTTCGACCCCTTCCCCTGCACCGCCGTCCGCGCCGGCCGACATTTCGCTCCTAGTGTCCTGCTGCCTCTTCTTTTCTTTGTTTCTCCGCCGGTTCCGGTTCGATATCCTGTATATGTCTGCGATGGAGCGCGGCATCGCCTCTTCGTCGGCCTCGCCCTCCTCCTCGCATTCTCCCTTTTCCTCTTCTTCCTCCTCGGAGTCACCGTCGAAATCGACCTCGGCGTTGTTCACAGGTGGTAGACCTTGTTCCTTTCTCAAAAGCGCGCGAGCCCCAGCCAGCGGGTCCAAAGCCGTGGCGTAGGGCCCTTGCGCGTCCCCTTCGGTGCATTTTCCTCCTCCCTCCCTCCCTCCCTCCCTTTCCTCAACCCCTGCCTGCAGCGTAGGGGCGGATGCCTCCTCCACGTTGCTTGAGCGTACGCGGGCGGACAAGCCTATGGAATGCTGAAGGCCTCGATGGCTTTCCAAACCTTCGTTGCCTGTGGCCGCTACCACTCCCGCCCGTCCCCCCTCCCGGCCCGCCCCGGTGGATACCGGCGTCATGCTCATAAGGCCATCGGACGCCACCGTCCACCCAGCTGACAAATACAGCTCTTCCATGTTCAGGACGGGAGGAAGAGGAAGGGTGGGGGGAGGGTGAATCGTGCTGCTCACACGCTCTTGTGAAAGAGAGTCCTCCAGAGGGGCGGGCACATAAACAGGGAACGCGTAGTCTGACAAGGGCGTCTTCTCAGCGTCCGCATGGACGGTAGTCGCGGTCGCTTTTGATTCACTCGTCCTAGTGTTAACCCTCCTTTGAGTCCCCCCGTCCCCAAGGCTGCTCGCTCCCCCCCCTGCAGAGAAGACGCGGGCTTTGTCCTCTTCTTCCCCGTCTTTTTTCCCAGCCGCCCCGACCACCTGTAGCATGTCTTCCATACGAGCCCCGACCAACGGCGGCAAGGCACTCCCGCTTCCCACACATTCCTGTACCTCACCGCGGGTAAGAGGCCGCACCTTTGCCAGACGCAAGAGCAATTTGTCTGGGCAGACATATCCGGGGCTTTCGTCCTCCTCCCGCGCCACGCGATCTCTCCAATCGTAAAGTGCTTTCAGGGTCTCCCTCTGCACCGGTGCCAATCCGCCTTCCCTCCCTCCCTCCCCCCTCTCGCCTGTCCAGCGCCGTGGGCCCTGCAAGAGACGCCCGTAGCCCTCTGGATCAAACGTCTCCTTCCGGTACCGCAACAAACTGACCGCCTGGGACCCCTCCAGCACCTCTTGTATCCTCCCCTGCTCTCGGCCCAAATCCCGGCGGAGGCAGTCGTGGAGGTGCAGAAGGTAATGGGTGTCCTCCCGGGCGTAGTGCAGCATCTTCTCCGGCAGGGGCCGGACGCGCCAGTCCGCCAACTGGTACTGTTTGTCCAGCACTACACCCACGTAGTGTTGCAACAGGTACGCCAGAGACTTCTTCGGCATGTGCAGAGCTTGGGCAGCCACAAAGGTGTCGAACAGATTAACCACGTACAAGCCAAAGTCACGCTGCAGCCATTTGATGTCGCTTTCCGCCCCGTGGAAAATTTTGAGGACGGTGTGGTCGGTGAACAGGTCGTGCAAGAGGGGGCCCACCTCCCGCCGGAGGGCTAAGGTATCCACCAAGAAATCCCTCTCCCGTGTAGAGATCTGCATCAGGCAGACCAATCCCTGGAATGACCGGAGGCTATGCGCTTCCAAATCCACAGCTATCGCCTTCTCGTCCTCCTTCTCCAGCTCCTCACGGATGCTCTGCACCATTCCCCTCAAGGCCTCCGGGCTGGCGACCAGGCCGGCCGGGCTGCTCTCCTGTAACGATAAGGGGACTTGCATGTCATTCTCCGCCGGAACCTGTAATTGCCAAGTTGAGTAGGTAAAGTTCCGGATCTCAGTCTCACACGGATGCGGGATCTCCGAAGCGTTCCCCCCCTCCACGCTCTTCCCATCTCCATGGGGACAAGGCCGGAAACAGGTCTCCCGCCGGTTGTCAATTTCATCCTGGAAAGCGTGTTGCGGTTTCGGGATATCCAAAGTTTGCGACAACATCGTGTTGTACCGGCTGGCTGTCTGTCTAGCCGCCCCCGCCATGCGACGCAAACGTGCCCATTCCGAAGCGAGCTTCTTGTTTTCTTCTTGATCTCCCGCCTCCTTGATACCTTCCCCTTCACCGCGCTTCGCAGTACTCAGAAAATATTCCACGTGGTCCAGCAGGTCTTCTATCAAGTCGGCTAGGTTTTCGAAAGCATCCGGGTCCTCGACGTCGTCCAAGCCCGCTATGAGGGCTTCCTCCTCCTCCTCTTGCTTGCTTTCATCTTGGTCCTTCGCACCGGTCTTACTGATATAATCAACCAACTTTTTAAGAAGAGCCAATGTCTCCTTGCTTGTGTCTAAGCTCTTGTCGGCAAAATTTGAGGAAGTGGCGGCGTGAAAAGCAAAGTCAGAGGCCTCACCGTTCCCTAATCCGCCCCCTGCCGGGATGGCATTCGAGGCCCGAGTACCCTGAATGAGGCTTTTGAACAAATTTTTCAAAAAAATCCCACCCCCGCCAGAGTTTTCGACATATATGTCGTCGATCCCCACACGCGGCTGTGGTTGGTGAAACAAGAGCTCGTCGAGAGTGGCCATCCAAGACAGAGGAGGCGAATAAGGAGCAATAGAAGGATACACCAAACTTTAAGCTCCTTTCTGTTCGTCTCTCCACCCGCTTGCACGTTATATCCCTGCCAAACCCCTGTAACGAATTTAAAAAGTTTGTCATTCTGTGATTTTTTGGGTGCCCAGTGTGTACCACCAGACGTGTATATCGCGAAAGGAGGGCGGGGTTGTCCAGCAGGCGATAGGAGGACAGCATCCGGGTATGGTTGCCTGGCTCTAAGTGTTCTCCCTGCCCCATCCCTGATATCCCGTCGTCGCGTACACCGACACTGCCCAGTGTATACCACCAGACGTGTATATCGCGAAAGGAGGGTAGGGTTGTCCAGCAGGCGATAGGAGGACAGCATCCGGCTATGGTTGCCTGGCTCTAAGTGTTCTCCCTGCCCCATCCCTGATAACCCGTCTTCGCGTACACCGACACTGTTCGTACACCGCCACTGTTCTTTTTCCGTCTCAAACCCTCCTCTTTTTCATTATCTCACACTTTATTTTTTGGCCCCAACGTCTTTAATGATCTTTATGAAGGACTTCTGGACGACGACTAGGAAAGCTGTTAAAATAGACAGACGGCTACAAAGAAACATTTGATGACTTTGAATGATCCACCACTTATCATTTTTAACAATCTTAGGAGCTTGACATTTATGAGGGAGAAGGGAGAGGTTGCATAATAGCCCAGACAGATACATGTTTCTGCATGTCTCACATAGTGCCTGAGCTACTGTCCAGAACAATGTTCGACCTGGCTTTTTCCAAAACTCAGACATAATAAGGCTGCTCGTGACCATAATTTTCCCCAGAATCTTAAAATCAACATTGATTATCCTAAATCTTCCCTCTATGCTTCGTATGAGGCTTTAAAAGTACCATTTATATTACCAAAAATGATGCTCTGCTTGCATACCATTTCTCTTAAAAGTAATGTGATGCTCCCAACCATACAAAGAGGGTGAAATCTTTGTAAGGTCAACGGTGTAGGCCCGTCAAATACGATTGTCGGTCTTGTGAGATGTGCTGACTGTACAACTGTAAGTCTCTTCGAAAATGTAGAGTAATATCTTCTTTCTTTACCTTCCCTCTAGGAGCAAATCCGTAATTGTCGTGTTTCGATCTCAAATAAAATCCAAGATGATTATGCATCCAAGTGCTTTTCATTTTCCCACGGTGAACACCATTAAATCAGAACTTTTATTCATCTAATGGACGCTCACCTTCGAGCTTTTTTTGATTCGCCTGTCTTCCTTCCCTTCCTCTCATTGATATTTCATGCAATCATGAACTTCTCTAAAAATCGTGCTGGCAATGATTGATATCCTACTTGCCTTCAATCTAACTTTTAGGCCCCAATTTTCGTCCCGGTGCGTCGTTCATACATAGGGTTTCCTTGGAAAATAGCCAAAAAACACAGGAAAACAAGAGATGTCGCCTACTGTCGCGCACTAACAAACTTAATACTTCTTCAATCTGACCCCATTCTTCTTAGCCTAGTCTGAAACGCCAGTAATCATGCATGAAAGTAAGTTTCTGCGTTAGAGGAGGAACTGGGCAGCAACCACGACGGCCACGGTGAAAAGCCCGACGAGGGACGCCCCCACCTTGGGCGCGGGAGAGGTCGCTTCGTCGTCCGCGCCATCACCGTTCACGTCCAGGGCATTGGCCGCCTTGGGCACGTTGGCGGCGGCGTCTTTCACCTTCCCAGCGGCTTTCTCCACCGCGGACTTGGCCTCGTCCGCCGGATCTCCGGCCGTCGCGGCCTCCGCGTTGTCATCGTCCGCCAAGACGTCCCCAGAGACGGAATCCGCGGCAGCCTGAGCCCCGCCCGTGGCGCTGTCCACCGCACCTTGAGCGGCGTCTGCGGCGGCCCCAGCTGCGCCCTGGGCGGAATCCACGGCCCCTCCAGCGGCCGCCTGAGTTGCCGCTGTAGCTTCCTGAGCCGCCTTCACGGTGGCATCAGCGGCGCCGGTCAAGGCATCTTTGATACCTTTGATTGCAGACTTGGCCGTCAGCTCGGTCGGCGACCCGTCATCACCTGAGGTGCCATCGTCGTCGGCGGAATCATCCGCTGACTGCGCCAACTGATCTTTGGCAGTCATTTCTGTCGAGGACCCCGTAGACTCGTCGCCATCATCATCATCGCCATTGTCGGGATTCTCCGTGTCCGTTGCAACCTGAGAGTTCTTAGCAGCCTTTAGTGCTTCCTCAGCCGCGGCGTTGGCGTTGTCAGCGGCCTTCTTGGCCACATCACTCCCTTTCGCCAACGCATCACTGGCCGCTTTCCCAGTATCCGCGAGGGTGTTATCTCCCACCAGGTTCCCGGCAGCTAAGGCCTCCTTCGCCTTTTCAATCATCTTGCAGGGTCCCAGCGTGTCCTGGATCCCAACCAGGGGCGCCGCCATCTCCTTCGCGTCGATCGGAAGAAGGAAACTGTAGTTAATGCTCTCCTGGGGCTCAAGCTTGAAGGGTGTCAGATTCTCAAGCTCCTTTGGGACGGTCTCTATCGCAGCCATGCCCAATTTAAGGTCGTTCGAAGCAAACTTGAGCTGGCAGATAGCTTCGGGGCCCTCGTTCGTGAGGGTGCCTTTCACCCACGCGAAGGCCTGGCCGTCTGCGATGCGTATCGGGTATTTTCATCATTTGTAATGCGACGAATACAATTTCAAGCATTGGCACAGACTTGGGTCGTTGACGAGGAAAATGACTGGCTTAATGTTTTAATTATCCTAGACTTACCCTTCTCCTTGTCGGGAACAGGAGTAGCGGCGGAATCCTTATCTTCGCACATGAGCAAAGCGATCTTGGAGACATCATCACCAATCGTGTAGCAGCCAACCTGGCCGACCTTCGGAGCCACAGTCAAATCTGGGGCCACCAACCTGCTCAATGGGAGGACAGGAGCAAGAGACAGAGAAATTAGTGGCTGCTCAACACATCCCTTTTTTTATCGGCCATGCTATTTGGGTTCTTCTCGATCCCTCTTTCACACTTACACAATAGCTTCTTCTCCAGGTTGGTTCGAGATGGAGATACCCATGGGGGTCTTCGCGTCGCCCAGGGTAATCGAAGCGGGCTTCGCATCCTCAGTCTGAATAAGAATGTTTTGCAAGGCGGACTTAACGTCCGCGGTTTGGCCATTCACCAAAGATGTGACAGCAGGAGCGGCATCCTCCGCTGCAGCAAAGGCGGCGTAAGTGAGAGCAGCGACAAGACCAGCGCGACGCATGTTCAATTTAGGTGTGGTGGTAAGAGTAGAAGTGTTCTTTGGCTGTTTGTGAGTTGTAAGCGGTGTGTGTTATCGACTTAATCACTTCGACAGAATCTTTTACCGGAACCGAGAAGGGCCATTGGATGTAAGGCTTCCTTTAAATGAGAAGTGAAAGCTATAATTATAGATCGACCACAAACACCTTCAATACGTCGATGGCGACAGAACAGTGACCGGGGCCACGTCTTAATTGAACGCACACACAGAGTTTCATTGCGCTGCACACCAGATCGACAGTTGCATGTGCGAACGAAAACGCATGGCGAGGAAGCAAGGTAAAACGGGAAAAATGGTCGTATCGCAAGTGCCGGAGAAACAGAAACCCAACCGCGTTCAAATCGAAACGGCGTTGTCGCTCTCCTTCTCAAGCGGAGCACCTTCCCACGACAATCACTTAGGAGCTCTGCGATCTTGCGCACAAACTATAAATAAACCAAAAGGGTAATTGCACCTCGACATGCTTTCGGTTTCATTATGTCTCACCCGTCACAAGTGACCAGCGAAATTTGCGGAAGCTCCCCCAATAGAAAAGCAGAGACCCCCGAATCTCCCGAGTTCTTACCGGTCAATTAGCCGTTATATCAAGTAACGGAGATTCAAACTATGCGAAAGCTTTACATTTCGCCCATACAGGAATGATGAGAAATTGAAAAAAATCCTGCATCACTATTTCCAAATCATCCGTCGGAGATCAACTTCTTCCCAGTGCAGAAGAGAGGTATTTGAGAAAGACATTCATTTCGTTTTTCTTCCACACGTTTGTCACAAATCTGGCGATTCCCGGAACTCTCCCAGGTATGGTTTACTCAGCATCTTAACTTAAAGTCCTTGCCAACGTAGGAAAGATGTCCATCTATGCCTTCAATCCATGCATTTTAGCTTTCATTACCTTTGCATGTACACAATCCACATTTACAAACACGTGCGTATCTATTCACATAAACCTCAGACTGCTTGGATTTAACTAGTTCCCTTGTACAAATCACATGGAAGCTGTCTCAGTCATGCTTAATCACTAACCGGTTTGAACCCTAATACTTCTGCCTCTTTCGGAAACCATCGAGTGAACAGGCATGTGGCTGCATAACCATAGTCCATGTCGACGAAATATACCAAGGCGCCGAAAGCAATCAGATAGAAGGCTAGGTTCACTCGCACTAAGTTTAGTGGTGCAAAGGAAGAGAAAGTAAGCATTTTTTTTTTAGCAACCGATATAACGTACTCGGAATGGCTCAAGAGAGACAGTTGAAACAGATAAAAACTTACTTGACATGCCCATAGGGTCGACGATAACTCCTGTGTCTTTCCAGTGTAAGAATAAAGAGTCGTATGCGTATCTTTCAAGGCAAATAATTAAGACTATCACTCATTATAAAGTGGTGCTTACCCTTTGGGAGTGTCTCGGTACCTGTTCCCGGTGGGACCTCGAATTCTGCCTGCGATACCTCTTGACGGATCGCCGCACGCACTTGAGATTCCGATAAACCCAGCGTGCTCTGAAAAGTCCGAGGGAGGCGTTGAAATTGCTGCCACACGCGGTCTTCCCGAAGCAAAAGGCGGTGGAGTGCGTCAGCCTGGGCTTGCTGTTCTTGTCCATTGCAGCGAGATTTCCGGGTGGTCGAGAGGGGAGAAAAATGACTCTTAACCCTGTCAACGGTGCAGTCGTGGCGGATGCTTGAAATCTTGCTTGGGAAAATGTCACAGCTGTCTCCGCTGGAGTCATAATTCCACATCTTTGACGTAATTGCGTGCGCCCCCGAACAAGTGCTGGTACGCCTACAATCTACATTTACATCCATCTCCTCCGGCTTGTCCCCAAGTCTTTGAAATCTTTTTCGATCGCTTTCTGACTGCAATGGCTTGCAGTGTATAGGTCCCAGTACAGAAGAGTCGAAAGGCTCTCCCGGATACACGGTTAGGACTGTTATAATGATGAGGCCGATGGCCACGCCAGCCTATTTCAAACATAAGGCGTGTTTGAGGATAAGGACTGCTAAGGGATGCCATTTTTAAAAAGATGGCTCAGAAGAGCAAATTTTCTTACCAGTACAAAGCCTAGCAGCTCGTGAGTGCGCGGATGTTGCGTGATATACTCGCAGGACGGGAAGTCGAAATTGAAGAGGGGCGGAACATTACGGGTCATGTTGATAAAGTGAGTCGGCGCTCTTAAAAGAGAGTGCGCAGGAGCGAACGTGGCTTCGACCGTTGTAGGCGTTCTGTCAGTTCTTATGTCAATGATGACGGGTATGCCTGTATATAAGAACCAGGCAGGCGAGCTTTTCATTGGTCAGGTTATACTATTCGTCCTTTCTTTTCGCCTTATGAGCCGTCGTTCGCCAAGCGAGCGAACGAGCAGCGGCCCTCTCGCCAACCAACGTGACCTGAAATCCGAAAACCTTACACTTAATGAATAGACACGCTTCGGACACAGGTATCCGAGGAGTGGCTGGCCCGACTTGGGAGGACTCCGTGGCAGCGACTTCACTTTAGCTTGTTGGTAGGGTCGGCATCTCTAAGGGATATTTTCACCTCCCCGCGGCCTCGTCCTGTGCTTTTCGATGGCAGACGATGGGAAAACTGTCGGAGACCATGTCTTGGTCATCCTCTTCCTGCTTCTTGTGTTGCTCGTGGGCTGGACATACTGGTTTCGTTCTCGTCCCCGCACATCCGAAGTGGACTTCGAGGTGTGTATCGGGATTATTGAGCTGGGCGTGGGAGGGTTAGCCAGCAAAAAGCGTCTGAATGCCTCAAGCATGTTAGCTTCTGTAGGACTTCACATCACCTTCTGGCTTTGAAAATGGGTGTTTACACATTCAAATTAGTCACTCATCCAAGTTACATCCCGCATACCATAGAGAGAAGGCGATCAAAAGACGAGAATAAGACATGAACGAAATATTTAAGCTCCGACCGCACAACGAGACAAAAGTATTTAACAATGCTGAAATGTGAATCGAAGCAAGGAGAGACGCAGGGGTGAGAATAGATGGTTTAACAAAGGTGAAGTCCGATGGATCGCAGGGTGAAATGGGTGCGTAGGGGAAAATGAAAGGGGGAAAGGGGGGGAGGAGGAAAAAGAGTGTTCCAAACATACATGCGACATGGACCTTCTCGAAATATTTGTGTGATGACGTCGGATTGGAATAAATTGATATATAGGCATTCAATGGCAACCGATGTACAATCGAAACAATCCTATAATCACAGAATTGTGCCAAAGGCCGTGCTTATGGAGGGAGACATGAAAGGATGAGGTGGTTACCAACTCCCTTGGGTTTTGTCCCCGTTGCATAAGCCGTGAGAGAAGTTGTTGTGCAGCTTGCAGTGTGTCTTTTTTCATTTTGAGTCTAGGGGCATGGAATATGCATCGACTAGAGAACGTTGGGTTCCTACTGTCATATTTCTCAACTTCTTTTCCTCTCTCGTCTTCATAGAACGGTATAAATATGAAAGGACTGGGTTCTTTGAAGACAAATTTTGAAAAAGAAGGACTTGCAATTTGTCCCTGGGCAGCATTTGGTTCTATGGAAGAGAGCGAATGGAGAGCACGGCAGGACTTCGAATGTTTCTCGAGAGTACTCCTTCTCCGTGTCGAAACCCACAGATCCTTCACTCCATGCGGCATTCCCTTCCTTCGTCTTTCACAGGCTGTCATTCACATTTATGGAAACGGCAATAAGGATCGAAGGAGCGTCTAGGTCTTCAAAATTTCAAGATGGGCTTGCGCTTTACTCCCGCCTCGAGCCTTGTCTCTACCCCTCTTTGAACCCCGCCCTCGTCTTGGGGCACGACATTTCGCACCACTGTCCTTCCCTCATGTATGGAGAGCTGAGCGGAGAGACTCTGGTAAAAGCCTTAGGCCTGATTGATGAGTTAGAAGCCCTACCGAGAGAGGGGGAAGGCTCGCTTATTGACATTGGTTCGGGAATTGGGAAGCAGATATTCACGGCAGCATGTGTATACGCCTGGAAGCGGTGCATTGGGGTGGAAATCTATGAGAAACGCGCAAAACTTGCAGAACAGGCATTGGAAAGATGGAAAAGTAAACAGAGTAGTATACCCATGCTGCGTACCCGAGTGGTCGACTTCGCTTGCGATGACATTGTCGAAATCGAGATGGAGGGATTCCAAGTCATCCTCCTCGTGTCGGCAGCATTTACCGATACGCTGATGCGGAGCATAGCGAAGGTTCTGGATTCACAAGCGGTCGGGACTTTGGCCATATGTATCACAAAAGCTCTCCCTGGGCCAAAGTGGGAAGTGGTGCACAAATCTGAGCGCGAAGAGCCCTGGGGACGGGCATGGTTAATTATTCAAAAGAAAATACTTGCGTGATAAATAACGATTTGGCCGTGCGGGTGCTCACAAAGTCGCTTAACAAATGCAATAAGTCCCGCGATGTGCATCTCGGTCCATTTGCTTCTTCATTAAGAGTTAAATTTTAGGATTTCACGAGCATACCTTTTCTACAGTGATATGTAGTGGCAGTTGTGTACATTTTCGAAAAGCATTTCATTTGCGATGGTTTTACTATTTTCAAAGCATGGCTCCTTCTTCGAGAGCCCGCAGTAATCGTCGGTAGTCGTTATCTCTTCGCATCGATCCCTCTTCCATTCTCCCGCTTTCCCTTACTTCCTCCTCCTCAGCGATCTCATTGTCGCTTTCTTCTTCCTTAATTTGAGTCAGCAGCCTTTTCCATTGAGCACGCGACTTCTTTAAGAGCCTCTCCGCCTTTTTGCGTCCATCTTCCGCTTGCCCAACTCGCTCTCGCCACAAATCAAGGACATCGTCGATGGCCTCCTGTCCAAGTTCCTTCACTTTCGACGTCTTTTCCTTCCTGGTCATTTGTACGGATTCCCGGGCTTCCACGCCCCATCTATGGACACGGTCCTCGTACATTTTCACCTTTCCCTCTGCTTCTTTTAAACGCTCTTTCAAACTACCCACTTCTTCAAGCCGGGCCGCTAGAAGGCCTTTCATCTTAAACACGACATCGTAATGATGCGCCTGGCTAACCGCTCCCGTGACTGTCGGAGACGGACATCTGTTGGACGTCGATAAAGTAACGCCAGCAACTTCAGAGGAAGCCAAAGGAGAAGAGCTTTCGCCGTCCATGGAGGACAGCTGCCGACTTAGCTTGAAATTTCCTACACTTGCCGTCGTCTTTGCATTACTGGTCGCAAACAGAGTGTGACTCATGCTGGCATTACTGCTCATGAGCAGCTCTTCCAGCTGTTGTCGTCGTTGTCGTGGGGAAGTGACGGGCCTGACGCCGCCATCCGCCTCACTGGCAAGGGCTGCACGGAGGTTGGATACCTGGCCTCGGTCACATGATAACCCACGGCTGCTAACAAAGCTTTTGGCAGAGGCGCTGCTGTCCCTGCTGCCATCCAGTTGCAAAGGAGAAGGGGGCGAGGTAGTTTTGAGGCGTGCCGCGCCCGTCCCTGTGGCATGGTGATGGGATTGAACATGTCTTGTAGGAGTGTGCCCGTGACTCGGGCGGCGCCGGTGGTTAGATTGGGGTTGCAAATGGTGCGGTAACTTTCTGCAGAAAGCCGCGTACCGCAACTCGGATTCCATAAGTTTGCGCCCCGCATCCAATGACACCTCCGTCATCGCCGCCACAGCATCGTCTCGGATAAGTTGTGCTTTGACTACTTCTTGGACCAATAGAGCGCCGCGTCTCTTCTCCTCTTGCAAAGCTTCTTGCAGCTGCTCCACCCTTTGTTTGCCCGCGGACGATTCGCGTTCGATGGCTTGACCATGATCCTTGACGACTGCTGTATACAAAATATTTGTCATGTGACATTTTTTAATGGCAAGGCATATGCTTCCGAGTTTTTCCTCAAACTTGCTGAGAATGGACAGCAAAGGGTCGTCCTGAATATTATTATCTCCGCTTATGTCAATCGTATCAGCAGCAACATCGGCGCTTGCAGACTCAGTTGTGACCGGAATGGGCTCGTCAGCTACTGATTCCATATGTGGCTGCGGGTTTTGCAATGCCCAGTCAGGCAACCTCAGAAAACGCCCAAGAAAAGCACGACAGAGCCCATGAGCTTGACAAGTACCCACCACCAGTTGCCAATAACGTCCTAGGAGAACGCCTTGTTCTTGTCGCTCCAACGGAGAAGGAAAGGGCATTTTCAGCAAGTGCGCAGCGCCTTCCAGTAATTGATGCGCGTAACCCATTGCCTCGTGGGGGGAACGACCGTCGGCTTGTAGAGCTGCCTCCACTTTATTGTCATCCCGACGAGCCGTCGTCCAGACTCGAGTGTATTCTTCATGGAATGCTTGAATGACAGGGAAGCTGTGTGTGGCTGACCAAGAGCGTGTTTCCACATGCCCATGCAGAGGGTCCTGCGGACATCCATGCTCATCCCGCGTGATGCGTTCCACAAGACGCGACGTCATAGTGTAACTTGCCACAACAGACGCATGCTCTCGTCCTGTCCTCACAAGGGGCTGAGCTATCACTGACAAATGCTTGAACTTATCGCTACCGGCCCCGCAAGCGCTAGATGCAGCAGCGGTTATGTTTGGAGTACAAGTAGAAAGGAGGCTCGGGGAGGTGGGCTCGTCTTTTAGAGCTGGGGGATTAGGTGTACTATGTGTGAGAGAGCACGTCAAAGCCAAGGTTTGTGACAAAGGTGTGTTTTCTAAGTAGTGCTGCTGCCCTTGAGTCTTGCGAAAGCCCAGTCCTTTGAGCGAGAATCTCTTGCTTCCCCGAGGAGATGGGTCAATCGTCGCCTTGCCAGTGCGGAAAGTCCTTGTGTCCGAGCTGAGACGGTGGAGCAAAACGGCCCGTTTGGGCGTCTCACGTACAGACGACGGGACATCTGAGGCTCCATCGAGCTTCACATAGGGCCCTAGAGCCTCTTTCCACGATGCTAGGTCTGCAACCTCTTGGCAAACAAGGAAGAGAGGGTCATCATCTCCTGTACAGTAAGACAAGGCATAAAGCCGATCGTAAAAGCGACTTGAAGGCCGATCTGAAGGTGTGAAGGGCTGCAAAGTGACGGAATTCGAGCAGGGCTCCTTGTCCGACACAGTCAAGACACGCTCAATTTTAAAGGAGTTTGGCTGGTCATAGCAGAGAAGCAGCCCATTCCTCAGGACACACCACAACCGAGGCAGGTTAATGAGATGTTTCGCTTTGACGCCATTCATTGACGTTCTCTTACTTTTTCCCATAGAGGCCGGAGAAATGAGCGAACCCACGTGCAGAAAGCCCGCAAAGTCAGCGTGGTGAAAAGCAAGGGCATGCTGCCGTTGCAATTCCTTTCGTTCCACACGTCGGTGCCAAGATTGAAGTTGCCTCCGATGGCTTGACACGGCCAACGCTGTCTTTTTCTTTGCTTCATTGAGAAGACACATTGCCTCCTCCATCTGGTGCCGAAGTCCGCGCGACAAGTCTCGGGTCCTTTTCGATAAAACCCTTTCGGCCTTGTTCAACTCGGCCCGGGACAAAAAAGACATTTCTCTGGGGAAGCTTTCAACGGACATGCGGGTACTTCTAGGCAAGGCCTTCCGTGCCAAGGACCTCACTCGCTCTTTTATGTCGGTCAGAATGGTGGCCAGACTGGAAGAGAGGTGGAGATAGGATGGTAAGTTCGACCATTCCAAACTCACGCTCCAGGCACGCGACTCCTCCCTTGTGTTAGGGTTTCCTTCCATCTTCACCAGTATGCCTGCTCCCGGTATCCATTGCTCCCAGTCCGCACCAGCTTTCATCTGGTAAGCTGAATGCATGCGGACACGGAAAGTTATGTGGGGGTACTCCACAATTGTTCCAATGTGGTCTCCGTCATTGGGGCCCGGGACGTTTTCTGGCAGAAAAGACCCTTTCAACAGCAGCTGTTCGCAAACGAAACGCAAGGACTTGTCACCATCTGTGGATACACACACAGTAGTCTTCTCGACTGCTCGGTACTCCCACGATCGGGTCTGGGACCAGAAAGAATGTACAGGAATGTTAGCCGTGCTATGTTTGCCCGCTATGGACCGTGGAGACGGGAGAAAGCTGCGCAATAATTCGACCAGCCGGTCCATTGGTCCGTCCTCCAAGGGCACATGCAAGCGAGTGTGGCCAGGGACCTGAATAGACCCAGAGTTGTCGTCAAACCGGAGCAGGATGCCTTTGTCCCTGTCCGTGAGGCCCATTTCTAGCACAGACCGGCCGACATGTGTCATGTGCAACCGATGGAGCAAACCACTGCAAGATACTTTGCTTGCCATTGCTTGACAGGAGTAAAAGGCCACTTTAAAAAGAGGGGGGCCTTCTTTCAGAGTGCTCGATGGTATTGTAAGACAGTCACTGTGTTCATAGAGGGTAATCTGCAGCGAAGCACACGTGGCCAGGGCGTCGAAGGAGGAGGAAGCTATGGCATCGAGTAGAAAGGACGATTTGGAGAGTGTTTCGGAGCCGAGGCGGGGATTTGTCCGACCACAATAGGCAGGGGGCCACAACGCAAGCGCCAAGGCTTTACATATTGGTGGATTGATGTGCAAACCGACGGGATCGGGTAAGGAGAGGGCGACCGTCAGAGAGGCGTGTGCGTCCAGGGGGACGTACCACAGATCTTCAAGGACAGCCGGACGTGGCACACCCAATCGGTCCTCGACACTAACATATAAATTGAGGGAAGTCGGGGGAAGGACCTCAAAATTTTGTCGGCAGTGCCCATGAGGATGCGCAACCACGTTAACATCGGCCATGCATACTTCCAAGCGCAAAGGAACCAATTTCTTAGGCTGTGACAATGGCGGTGTCAGGGAGCGAGGAGTTCTTCTTCTGCAGCTCTTGCGCTGATTTTCCACTGGAAGACGTAGTCGGGAATCCATCAATTCATGAAAGTAAGAGGAAGGCAGCAAGGAGTGTGATATACGTAAGGATGAGATGCCAATCCCCAGTGAAAATGCCCACCCGGCTTCAGCCCACTCGCAGGCGACAGGTGCAGAGGGCATTCGAGCAAGGAGCCCCTGGCATTTTACTACCACATCACGCACGCCAGGGGGCGGAAAGTCTTGCAGTGTGTAGTCTCTCGTCTTTCTTCCCCAATCCCCCGATATACAGCGTGCGTCGGTGTGTGTGACAAGAACATCGAGAAGGCGGCGCCAAGCATGAGCATTAGCCAAGACCTGCAGCTTGCGACCAATGTTGACTTCCAATGTACCAGCCAATCGCGGGGGTGGGGGTGGCGGATAGGCAAACGTGTGTAGTTTGAGTCTGACAGTATCGGGCACCTCGAGGTGGGTGTGCGAGGTAGCATCCCCGCGATGGCCGCCCCCCTCGCTCGCCCCCTCCCCGCGCGCGCTGAAGGGCTCCAACGTCGGGTACACTGAATGTGCTTCTCCCGCCATTTTTCCCACCGGCTTTGGTAGAAGGGTGGCTAGCGTAGGTCGAAGCAATACTGGCTCGTTTGAGACAGCACCCTCCCCCAAGCCGTCCAAGACTTTGAGGTCAAATGAGCCTAGATACATTTGTAATATATGCTCGTCAGGACCGGCGGCCTCGGGACGTATATCCTCGACGCGGCATCGCTGAAACCTCCAAAGCCAGCCCGCCCCCTTGTCACTTTCCTGATTGTCAGCCCCAGGACTGGGAAGGTACTGGTCGTTGGGATCGTTGCTACGACCAATGTCGTCGACGAGGCGAATTTGCACATCGTCGATGCTCACGCTCATGGCCACGCGAGGAAGTGATGGACTTGCTTTATCCGGAGTCATCAAGGTGTTTGCCTCGATATCGGATCGTTCGTGAGCTTCTTTCTCGCCCAGCAGGTCAGCCGACGTGAGAAGCGTTGACTCGCCTCCCTCCTCTCCCTCCTCCTCCTCTTCCTCACCCTCATCTCCCTCTTCCTCGTCCTCACTGGCATACTCCAGCGAAAGGCGACCATCCCCTACTACAGTACCTTTGGTCTCAGCCTCAAATCCCTCTATTTCAGCGCTCGAAATACGGTCCAGCTCCGTACCTTTTCGGGCGTAATCACTGCCTTGCTCCGCCTCCTCCGCCAGAGGTGTGTGCAGTGGATCTGCGGGGGGGGGTCCGGTGCCTTGCTGCGCCTCCGAGGTCTCATCCGGAAGCGCCGACGTAGAAACTGCAAGCGCGCTGCCTGGCCTTGCCGCACAACAATATAAAGCGACGATGAAGGCGAACCACTGCTCGTAGGTTTTGTCCGCCAATCCCAGCCGCATTTTGAATCGGTCGATTCGCACGTCCACTTCCAGGTCCAACAAGCAATTCACGTCGTGCATAGAGCGACGAATCATGATATCGCATGCCAGTGGTGTCTCTTCCACAATTAGCAAGTTTGGACGGCTGCCGCTGGATGTACATTTGCCGCTGGTGCTGCTAGCCAAAGTATCCCGAGGAAGCAGAAAGAGAGACATTGATCCCATCCGCAATTGTTTGAAAAGGTAGTAGTCTTTCGGCCTACCAGCCAAACGTTCTGCCGCAAACCTTTGCTTGTTGAACCGCCAACACTCCTCCAAATTTCCCTCCAGCCCTTCCTCCGTCACACTCAAAAGGACGAGGTCCCTGAACACCCAAAGCCCATCCGGTGGGTTCCATTCGCCCGCTTTCCCACATTTCCGACGACCCAAGACACGCACACGAAAGCGAATCTCCCTAATTTCAACGCGAATACCATCAAGAATGCGTTGTTGCAGCGTGTAGGGGCTAAGAGGAAGAGGGCCTGAAGGGCCAGGTGGAGATTGCTCTGGACTCGCCGTCGCACACGAGGCGGTTGGATGTGTCGTAGGCTGTCTTGACGACTTTGGTGTCTGTTCATACAAGTCGATGTCCATACGCTCAACGTAAATGCTTACGGGTTGTGTCTTGATTCGGGTAAGCGATGCTTTGAAAGCGACCTGATCCATTGCGACCCGCGCAAAGCGCATGTGCCTGTACGCCTCGGGGGGCAAACGAGCATTAATCTCATCCACATTCAATACAATATTTCGCATCACCCCTTTGCCTTTCAAAAAATTAATTTTGATTTGCTCTTTGCTGTAGTTTTCTATATATTGCTGCAGCAGAGGCTGCAACGTTTGAGAGAGAAAACTATCCATGGCGAAGATTTAAGAGACTTTATGCGGGCTTGAGCACGTGGAAATTAATCCATGGCAGACCAACGATACTCCCTCTATTGCCGGAATGCAGGATCAGGGTAGAAAATGATAGTAAGACGACATGACAGGCTTGGTCAGCTGTGTTCGGAAAGGGAAAACATGTGTGCTCTTTGGTTGAGTGGAAAAAATTACGCAGAGGCGACGCTTGCACGTCACGCAACTGGGAAAAGGCGCGGACATGTGCTTGACAAGGTGACCAAGAGCTGATTCGTCGCAGGGAAAACAAAGGAATAAATCTTGTAAGCAAATGGGGCGGAGCGAGTACACCGAGTTGCCTGCATACCAGCTACGGCTCGGATCTGCGGAATAAACGACACGGCGGAATGTGCCAATCGTGCTACCCAGGTGCCAACTGCGTGACTCAGCAGGACCGGCACTGGAAAAGGCACGGAGAAATCTGTACACGTGCCAGTTATGTGCCCTAATGCTTCGTCCGCACCGTGGTCTCGGACGTTTGGTACGCGTCAGTGTAGCCATTTTTTAAACCCTCTCCTCTCCAACGTCAACGTCCCCGCCATTGAAGTTGAGGCGCTCCTTCCTTCCCACCTCTCCCTCTCTGCCTTGTCCCGATTCTTGGCACCGCTGTGCGTTTTTTCTCCCCCATGCTTTTCGATCGCGTACAACGTTGGGATGGCTGTCACGGAGATGGACGGGATATGTGTGTGTGGACGTGTGGAAGTCTGCGAGGACACCGGTGTATGAGTCAGCGAGAGCGAACAAGAGCAAGCGCCGTCTGTTCTGGTACGCGGGGCTCCTTTGTCCGCCGAGGCTTGTGCCTATGCGGGCGCATGCCGCAAATTGACCGCAATGTAAAGCTTTTCAATGTGGATGCCAAAGCGGCCTAAGTGTGCGGGGGTAGTGCACCGCATCGAATTTTGGGGCCGGTGTAGAGGGCGCCGGTATAAAGTCTAAGCAAAGCATCTCATCCCTGTTCCACCCACTTCTCTGTTCCCAGGTTCAAGAAGGTTGCCTCAACCCATCTTAGCGCCACGAGAACACCACAAAACAAAGAAGCGGTCTTAACACACTCCCTAGACTACTGAAATAGTAAATATGGAGGCTTTCCACCGCCGTGGCATGAAAACTGCCTTGGCCCTGGCCAGGTCGAAGAGCGCCATTCCTTCCAGTATGGTAGCTCCTCAACAGCGCCAATTCTTTGCAGCTGCCTACAATCTGGCCAAGAAAGTTACACCCAAAATCTCTGCTACGGAGGCTGCAGCTCTCGAGGCTGGCACTGTGGGGTTTGATCGTGACCTCTTTGCGGGAAGCCCGTCCCTGGAAGGACTGAAAAATAAGTACGACTTGAAGGTACGTGCTAAGGAAAGTCAGAGGATTCGGTTGCCAAGGCGGTTCGAAGCCACCAGTGTGACTTAAGTTCCGTGATTTCATATGTTACTAATTTATGACGACACAAATTCCTTTCTGCGATGCCACTGTAGATTTCGGCCGAGGAGCGGGCCTTCCTCGAAAACGAAGTGGAGAAGCTCTGCGAAATGTCCAATGAGTACGAAATGTACAAGAATAAGGTAGGTCGCTCCACCCTTGTCCTACATCTCTTTCTTCATCGTCTTTCACCTTGTCAGTGTCCCGTTGCAGTTCTCCTTTTGGTGTCACATACGACCCTGATCAAGTACAAAGTTTTAGGAGTCATGTTGGTCCTCCCGGCCTCCTCTCTTGCACCGCCCCCTCCTTTCAGGACCTGCCTCAGCCCGTGTGGGACTACATCCGCAAGAACGGGTTCCTGGGCATGATCATTGACAAGAAGTACGGCGGGAAGGGCTTTTCGGCCCACGGCCACGCCTTGGTAGTGCAGAAGCTCTCCACGCGCTCCCAGTCGGTGGGCGTGTCCGTCATGGTCCCTAATTCCCTCGGCCCGGGCGAACTTCTCAAGGTAGGT
>Ga0102934_1000630_pt1 | contig 23900 bp, 20 predicted proteins | sample SalPonR2_A_D1_MG_FD_78175 | JGI IMG/M metagenome (GOLD analysis project Ga0102934, IMG submission 78175) | Salt pond soil microbial communities from South San Francisco under conditions of wetland restoration - Salt Pond MetaG R2_A_D1_MG | ecosystem: Environmental > Aquatic > Marine > Intertidal... | reverse complement strand
GTTACCGGCCACCGCCTGCAAACTGCGCGCTGAGTGGTCTCACTCCTCGGAGAGGGGCCTCGCTCGTGAGGTATAGGCGCACGCAGACAGCTCGATAGCATAGGGGCATGGGAGAAGGGGAGGGCTGTTGAGACTCGTTGTTCTTGTAAAGAGGATCGACACTCCGGACCAGGTTCCTTTCTTTTTGTGTCCGCTCTATATTCCCACCCTTAGACGGATGCTGCTTGCAGCCAGGACGTGCAGAGGGATAACCATAGAGCATACAGGAAATGCGTGTCCTTTGTGGGGAATTTGGTGGACTCGAAGCCCTCCCTCACTTTCTTTCCATTCTTCCCCCCCTTCTCCTGCCTCCTTCCTTTCCATTTTTCCCCTCAATTTTATTTCTAATCTCCAGATCGAGGCGCTTTCTCAAGGCATTGACTTGTCCCTGCCCATTTCGCGGGCTAAGTTTGAGGAATTGAACCTGGATCTCTTCAAAAGGACCTTGGCTCCCGTGGCGCAGGTGCGGAGGAGGGAGGGAGGGAGTGGAGGACACAGAGGGGGGGCCAGTGAGGCGGGGGGGATGACTATGAGATGTAGCCTTGGAAAGAAAGGCGCCGAGATCCTGCCTCGAAAAGCTGTCTAACAGGCGTACCAAAAGAGGGTGGCAGGCAAAGCAGCATAGGAGGGCGTGCACCGGGTGGCATGCTCCTACGTGGGGTGTTCCAGGAACAAAGAGTGCCTGCGCCGTCATGAAGTCGTCGGATGGCCTGATGTTGTCGTCTCACCTTTTCTCAACCTTGCTCTCGCAGGTGTTGAAGGACGCGGGCATGAGCAAAGAGGAGGTGGATCAGGTGGTGTTGGTGGGGGGATCCACCCGCATTCCCAAGGTAAGGAGGATTAGAGGCTATGGACGAGGGAGGGTTTGAGATGAGAGCTGGGTGGCACCGCCCTGGTTTACACAGGCCAGGGTTACCGGCCACCGCCTGCAAACTGCGCGCTGAGTGGTCTCACTCCTCGGAGAGGGGCCTCGCTCGTGAGGTATAGGCGCACGCAGACAGCTCGATAGCATAGTGGCATGGGAGAAGGGGAGGGCTGTTGAGACTCGTTGTTCTTGTAAAGAGGATCGAGACTCCGGTCCAGGTTCCTTTCTTTTTGTGTCCGCTCTATATTCCCACCCTTAGACGGATGCTGCTTGCAGCCAGGACGTGCAGAGGGATAACCATAGAGCATACAGACCTCATTTATATGTCTGCTTCTCAATTCTGTGCTTGTCTTGTACATGAAAGCCGTGTGTGCCTGCTACCTTCCTCTTGTGTTCGTTCGTGCCCTGTGTCCTTTTGTTCCGTGTGGGAGACATGGATGACGAGGAAAATTTCAAGCTCTTCTTGTCTCTTTTTTTCCGTCTATCCCGACCCCACGTCGGACGTTTGTTTTGCACAGGTTCAAGCCCTCCTCTCAGACTTTTTCAACGGAAAAGAGTTGAACAAGGGCATCAACCCAGACGAAGCGGTTGCCTACGGAGCGGCCGTCCAAGCGGCCATTTTGTCCGGTGCGTCTGTGGTCCCCTCAAGGACTTTGTAGGATGTTTCCTCACTGCTCTCTCCCGTCCCGCTTTGACGACCATTGGATCCCTTTTGCATGGCGCGCTCACTCTGCCTGTACCACTTATGCCTGCCCTGATTTGTTTGCTGCGTTTCTTTTACGCAGGCGCCGCCGCCGACGCGACCAAGGACATCGTGCTTCTGGACGTGGCGCCCTTGTCGTTAGGGATTGAAACCGTCGGGGGGGTCATGACGAAGCTGGTCGAGCGTGGGACGACCATTCCGGCTTGTAAGAAGCAGATTTTCACCACCTACAGCGACAACCAGAACAGTGTCCTGATTCAGGTGGGAAGCATAACGGAAGGAGAGCAGGAGGAGGAATGAAAGCTAGAAGGAGGCTTTCATGATGGAAGGATGCCATTTTTTCTTATATATTCTTATGATGTGACGTGTCCCTTAGGTTTACGAAGGAGAGCGTACGATGACGAAGGACAACCGGCTTTTGGGCAAGTTTGAGCTCAGGTACTTTCACTTTCCCGTGTCCTATTTGCCTTGACGCGTTTCCGACTGGACACGCTTCCCATGTGTGTGAGTGTCTTCTTGTTGGAAAACCCCATTCCATCCATCGGTCTTGTGTACAATCGGTGCATAATGATCCTCCATTTTTGATCACAGCGGTATTCCTGGGGGGCCGCGAGGCGGACCTCAGATCGAAGTCGCCTTTGACGTGGATGCGAGCGGCATTCTGCAGGTCTCAGCGGTGGAGAAGAATAGTGGGAAGACACAGAGCATCACGATCACGAGTGAGAAAGGTCGACTAAGCGAAGACGAGATCGAACGGATGGTGAAAGAGGCAGAGGAATTCGCGGAACAGGACAAAAAGGAGAAAGAACGCGTGGACGCAAGGTATGCGGTGGGAAGGGTTGTAGTGTGTTTCTGATATGATGTTTTACGGCCCCTCGGTTCTTATCGTGTTCATTTTTTGTGGTCATAGCTTTGTCGCACCTCGTTTTGCACTTAGAGTGAGCTTCTAATCATGTTTTGGATCGTTGACATATCCGTAGAAATCATCTGGAAGGGCTCATGTTCCAAGTCAAGCACGAAATGGAGGAAGGCGGTCTGAAGGGGAAATTGCCGCAAGAAGAGGAAGAGGCATTAAAGAAAGTGCTGGAAGACACGCAAGAATGGTTTGATTCGAATGTAGCCGCGGATAAGGATGAGGTCATGGAGAAGGCCGGGGAGCTGGAGAAAGCTTTCATTGGCGCGCGGGAGAAAGTACCTGCCTCGGGTGGAGACGATGGGGGGGAGGGAGGGCCTGAGGGAGGGGAAGATGGGGCAGGGCCAGCAGATGGGGGTGGGGAAGAACCACAGGTAGAAGAAATGGAGTAAGGTTGCTATTTGGAAATCAGTCATAAGGCGCTAACAGCCATAAAACAAAGTGTATGATAGGCGCCCCGACACGATCGGTATGAGTGAGGGATGGCGATGGCTACTTGGAGATCGCTGGATTGGAGTCTTGGAGTCTCAGACCGGGGAAAGACTTCGGAAAAGGGAAAATACAGACGTACCCTAATCTTTGACAGGATTTTTTGAATCTGAAATTTTGCGTTTGCCAGCTTGTGATGGGAAGGATAAAAGAATGATTCCTCAATTTACAAGGGTCGGTTTACAGGCTAACTTACGCTTATCTGTCTCGAGCTCTCCGTACTAAGGTACAGCTGTTTATGTGACGGGATGGCATAATTGAGATGCCAGCCCTTGCACCTTGTACTACCCTGGATCGCAGGCATGGCCTGGAGCCCCTTCGCTTTGATCAAGCCTTGTGCAATTGCATACACCGCCTTCTCCGGACTCCCTTAGAGGAGAGCTGCCCGTCGAGCGGAGAAACTACTTTGAAGCAATCGCAACATTTGGCGTGATAGTCTTTTGCGCATACCCCGTTTTGATGGCTGAGTACCGTCAGTCATTGCTTTTCTTGGGCAAGGTTTATTGCTAATTAAAATGACATGAAAGGTGAACACTTTAAAGGGGACTACAACGATTGCAGGGCATCTCTCTGGCTTGCTTTTTTCCACGATAGATCCTCCTCCTCCCATTCCTCCCTCAACCGCTTCCCCTCTCCTTCCTCCTCCTATCCTTTCCTTTCTAGGAAATGGTCTTCTATCTACCATCCCCCGTTTCCCAGCGGCCACCCCTCCAGAATGATGGCAGTCACGAAATAAGTCACCGCTTCTTGTCTCGCCATAAGACATGTCTCATCGCACGAAACGTCGACATTAACGAAAAATAAATCACTTACGGACCACAAGTCCCATGCTTCGAGCCGCCGTCGAAAAGGGAGGTGCCCTTACGGTTGGGGTCAAGGTACCACACACGTTTGAAGACAAACCCCACCTCGCGCTCCTTCCTACCGTAGATTCCACCTGGTTACCTTAGAACCTTACTTTACGATTCCGGAGCAGCGCTTCCCTCTCCACCACCATCTCCGCCCCCCTCTCCACGATTGCGGGGGCCGCGGTATCCACGCCCGCGCCCCCGGCCCCGGTAGCTGCGAGGAGGACGGCGAGGAGCATTTGGGTCGCGGGGCTGGGCGAAATTCACCTGTGTCATGGAGTATGAAGGCCGTGTATGTGAGAGAGGAAAAGGGAATGTTTCGACAGATCGTGTTCGGAGAAGTGGGAGGTCACTTGAAGAGCTTGCTCACCCGGATCGGGCGTCCGTCAAGCTCGGTTTCGTTCAGCGCATCGATAGCCCCCTGAGCATCTTCTTTGTTCGTGAAAGTCACAAATCCGAAGCCTCTGTGCGGATTTTATACCGCGGGTAACGACGGGAATGAAGGTATGAGAGGGGATGGGTGGAAGGCCCTCCCTCATGCAAGAAGACCTCTTCAGATCACTTCCTGGGACGTGTAAATTATTCATTAAATGCCTCTATCCTCTTGACATAGCAACAATCAATTTTTGATATAATAGCGCGCTTACCGGGAACGACCGGTGTCTCGGTCACTGATGACACGGGCAAACGAAACCTCTCCATGCTCAGAAAACGCCTCGCGCAGCCCATCCTCAGTGGTTTTGAATGAAAGATTACCAATGTACAGCTTTCCCTCCTGTAGCACATATATTTTTGGGCAAAATTAGCATCAAGGATTGTCTGAGGTGAGAAAGTCATGAAAACTTACATCATTTAAGGCCTCCTCCTCGTTCTTAGAGGTCTCCTCCACCGCTGTACTCGCAACAGCCTCCTCAGCGTCACTCATTGGCTTGCTCTTGGGAATCCCTTTGAATCCCGACAAGGATCCCTGACGGCGCATGAAAGGATGTCAAAGATGGTGCCATGAGTGAACGAAGAGCCAGAGCCACAGTGCTGGACGGCGTTCCGCTCCCGTCGTCCTACCCCCCGAGGTCCACCACCGAAAACCAGACAAGTGTCCAACCGAGCCCCCTCATTCGACCTCTTCCGGTCATTTAGAACAGGATTGCGAACTATCGCATGACGGACCCGCGGGGCACGCGCGCCGAGGCCATGGTCAACCTGGGGTTCCGGCGTAAGGCCCGCGATTTCCACGCAGATGTCATCGCCCGTTTTTGGCTCGAACGGATCGGAACGATTCTAAATCGGTGGGTATGTTTTTATGCTGATAGCACCGTCTTGACGACCAAAAACGTGTCACAGGGCAACTCCATACATGTTAGGCGGCCGTCAGGCACTGAATCTTTCTCAGAGGTACCTCGCGTCCATCGGGACGCATCTACTTCTCCTCTTCTTCGTCCGGCCGCATTTTCCGACTGCCATCATCTCCTTTGGAGTATGTGATGCCTTCGTATCGCAGTTTTCACCCAATGTACAATACGACGTCTCAAATTCATGGATATCGCTGTCGCGGCGACTGCACCAGCGTGGCAGGGACTTGGTTCCATTCTCATCAGGGGTCGCCCCTGACCTGCAGGCGGCTAGTCGCAGCATCGATGTCCCAGACCTACCGGGACTTGTGACCACTGAATGGCTGGCAGACCATGTAGACGATGAAGACTTAGCCATTCTCGACGTCCGCGGAGAAGTTGCTAAGGCCCCTGTCACGAATGGCACGCAAGAATCCGAATATATTGCTTTGAAGGGCGATTATGTCGATGCGCATATTCCAAATGCGGCCTTCGTAGATTGGATCGAGGACATCGCTTACACGGACGATGCCGGAGTTCCCGTTCAAATACTACCACTTGATGACTTTCGCGTGTGCATGGAATCAAGAGGCGTGGGTTTGAGGAAGCGGGTCGTCATTTATGACAACGGTAATTTCCTTTTTGCCACAAGGCTGTGGTGGGCTTTGCGCATTGCAGGGCATCAAGCGGTGGCTATCCTTGATGGTGGGTGGAACAAGTGGCTTGCAGAAGACTGGCCTGTGACTGCCGACGCGCCGTGCCCCTTGAAAATAAATGAAGCATGGGAGAGTGAGTTTATAGCCACATCTGTCGACGGCGCAATGATCCCTTCCTTTCTTTCCTCCCGCGTGAACGCCAGTCAAGTCTTGCAGTTCTGTCAGGAGGACTCTGGAAGTGAGAACGTGCAAATTATCGATGCACGCAGTCGGGAGCAGTACATGGGAAGGATATCCCGCTCTTCACGCGCAGGACACATTCCCCGCGCGCGCTCCATGCCCTACAAAGATCTACTTACACCTCCCATAGTACATCCGCTTTCGCGACATCCATACCGACTGATGAAATCGAAAGATGCTTTGGAACTGACTTTGCGCGAGGCAGGTGTAAGCATAGATGGGCAGGCAACGCCTCTGACGTGTGTTTATTGTAATGGCGGTGTTGCATCCACAGTTGTTATTTTTGTACTCAATCAGCTGTATGGCATGCGAACGAGTAATTTTGATGGGTCCTGGAATGAGTGGGGGAAGCGGGAGGACTTTCCTGTTTCTTCAGAAATGGACAAGTAAAGTTCAAACTGATTTGCTTTCAATGTGACGGGGCTGAAGTGCTTTTTTCTTCGTACAAATTGATGTCCAGCATGCTATCATTTCTTTCGTCTCGGGTGAGATGTGAAGCGATTCCCGTTTTTACTGCTGCGTTCATCCATCGCTGCACAGGGTCGAATGCTTCATAAATGCACCCGTCTGTTCTCTTTCCGTTCAAATTGGTATTTTTTTGTCCGCTGAACCTATCTTTTGAGGGTATGCGGCTAATAATCATTTCGCACATCAAGCTTAATCACACATCTCCTGCATGTTACATGCTATAGATATCATGTTTAATGCACTGCACGACCTTTAGGAAAGCTTAATTGCAATGTTTCTCCGATGTTCAAATAATTGGCCCGATGCGCCACCAGGTTTCTAATGGACTAGGAACCTCAACAACAACAACCCTTATAATTTCAGTCGCGTGAAACAAATATCAAGTGATTTAATGTCGTCATATAAACTCATTGTCAAGTTTTTTTCAGATTAGATATTGCGTGGAGTAATCTGCAGTGTAGGAGGGCGGCGGAAATTTGAACATATATGCCTGGCACGAAGCGGCCTTTGAAAAACGGCTGGTAACGGATAACATGAATATTCCTGGTCCATGGTAGAATATCTTCTAATCAATAATGTGGTACAAGCATTTGTAGAAACATCTTTCCAAGGTCAAGCTCATAGACATTTGCAAAAAGTGTACCATTACATTTTCACTTGGAAATATCATTCTGATAAATCAAACAACCTTAAAAGCCGATGCATCTTATGACCTACGTAAATACAGATAAGGCAGGAATCAGCATGAACTATCCTGGCGTATAGCTGAAATCACAGATCATGACTCACCATGCTCCGAAGAACACAACTGGATATCTTCGATCAGCATTCATGAGGAGAGGCATCGGAATTAACAAAATTACAGGACGTTTCCTGTCGGCATTGGTGATAATGTATGCTTTCCTATATTTTGATATTCTAGGAGGCTTCGCCGTATCAGATCGAGTTAACATCCAGGAGGCTTCAAAAGCAATGCAAGCTCTTCCTATGTCGAAAGCCTCGGACTCGGTGGCGCCAGACTCCAGAAACTTTCTCGACCTTGAGGAAGCAAATCAAGAGCTCCCGCCTTCGTTACCACAAACAGAGCAAAGCAATCAGCAGATAGTCTCTGCCACGACACGAGACGATGCTTCTTCTGTCTCTGCTGGCCCTGTAACGTCACAGGCACTTTTGCATGAGAAAGACGCACAGACATCTCTCAATGCCTCCTCAGGCATGCCTGTCAATACCTCCGGGTCTGAAGAGTTGCGTCGAAACTACCGTGCGTCCTTCATCGAGGAACTCAATCCATCGGACGATCTAGTCATGAAGACTGCTGGTGCTGTACTGGCTCACAAACAAAAGCATGGCGACTGCAAGATTGACGTCCACAAAGAAGCTGATCCGTGGAATAAGCTTGACGGAGTACGCCGAGACATTGCAGTGTGCATGGTATTGAAGAACGAAGCGAGAATCCTGGACGAATACATTGCATTCCACTGGTTGCAAGGCGTGAGCAAATTCGTCATTTACGACGATGCCTCCCAGGACAATCCTTGGTCGGTGTTGGAGAAGTACGTGGCGTTGGGCATCGTCGAATACCACAACATGACGGGCCACCCCAATCCTTCGAGCTCTAAGTTGCAGATCACGAGCTTGAACACTTGTTCTAAAAGCCTACGGCAGCGTGCTGAGGAGGAAGGTCTGCGATGGATCGCCTTCATCGACGCTGACGAGTTCGCTCTATCCTCAGTCCCAAACGAGTCATTATCCGAGACCCTCAACAAGAACTACAGGGGCGAAGCATGCTTGGCTATCCATAGGACCTGGTACGGATCGTCCTTCCAGCATAAGAAGCCGTCGGGTCTGGTTATTGAGACGTATCTGATGGCATCCAGCGACTACGGTGGCGGAATATGGAATGGCAAGCTGATTGCGAATATAAATCCGGAGGGCAAAGCCATCAACGCGACCACACTATCGACCGTGCATTCCTTCAGAAAGGAGGACAATGTGTCATGCAAGTCCCAGACGACTATAAGGGACGTCCGTGTGAACCACTACTTGCGGAGCCTGGAAGAATACAGCACGAAGGCGTATCACAACCATAATAAGCCACAGCTGGAGGAGACACCGTTTGAAAGATTTTTCCGAAGGGACTTCAATCTGGTCTCAAGCCCCATTGCTGCCGACTACGCATGCCGTGTCCACGCTCTTCTACAGCAAATCGAAGATATGAAGACTACTGGCAAGATACCCGCCGCAGAGCGGCCTGGACCTTGGAATGGCACTTATACGTAGCCAAAGAAACATGAGCGGGAGATTCGCGCTTTATATATATCAGCGGAAGACATGATTGCTTGTCTTTTTGTATCATACCGTCCAGTAGTATATTTTAAATGTCATATGGGAGTCCCTTTTATACCACTTCGACCCCAAGCTTGGCTTTGAGTAAGGTTATAAATAGGACGTGTCTTATATATTTTCAGTATCGCGTCTTGTATTGATTGAAGAGTTTCACAGAATGTCATTTAATCCCAAATTCACTATTTAATTTCTGCATTCAAGGCTAAGCGCTGGATGAGTGTGGATACATCTTTAATGAAGTGTCCTTTGTCACGGTTACTCTGACATGACTGTAATCTTTGCTCTGTCACCTGTCAATTTAATAATCATTTACATGGTAAAAGTACTAAATGAACGATATCAAGCCATATCAAATGACAAGACAATGCAAGCATAACGACTAGTGTGTGAAGAAATATGTTTCGATGCGTGACCAACAAAAGGACTCCCAAAAAAAGCCAGATCTGCGTGCCTGTCCAAGCAGACCCCTTTGCTGGACTTGATCAACCAAAGAAAAAGAGCTCCCCTGTTGAAGTCGAGGTTAGCTTGCCAAGAGAAGGACACATAAAAATGCCTTTCTTGCAAGGACAGTTCTACAGTGTGATTCTCTTCGCGGTAGCGCTTTACTTCCTACGCAAGCAGCCAGAACCACGGTTGTCGTCCTCCATTTAAGACCGCTTGCACTAAAATATCTTTTAACTTTGTCGTTCGTATGGCCAGAATATGACTAATTTTTACACGCCGTGGTACTCTTCAGGGCGGCTTTACGAATTTAACCTTGAATGATTGCAATTACCATCTTTTGTGCTCCTTACACTAGTCTTTCGTATTCGTGGAAAAAAGAAAGCACACCTAATCATGGCCACTCAATGCTTATTTGGTCTTGAGTGCAAGATTATGGAGGGCCTCTATCACTTGTGGAGCCAACGCACCTATTGCTTTGTGGACTAACACATCAAAGTGCTTCTCGGCCTCATCGTCTGTCAGATCCAGTCGAAAGCGAGACTCCATCTTACGCAGACTCTGAGAAGCCTCGATGTGGTGTGGTGGGACAACGTGCAGGCTCTCTTGGAAAGACGGAGGGGCGACAGCCATCATGTCGATGTCTGCATTCCCTCCCCCGGACATGGCGCCACTTCTGGAGTCGTCCACAGTTTGCGTAGATTTTCCTCTGCTGCTCTCAAGAAGACGGCTTCCAAGTCGCTTGAAGGCGCTTCTGCTACCAGCACAAGACCGACCACCAAATTCTTCGTTCGAAGAAGTGTTTGAGCAATTCTTCTGACCTTCACGAATGCCCGAGCTCCGTGCGACGTGTGCTGCTCCTCCTAGATCTTTCAGGCCCGCATCAACCATCAAACCAACAACCCATATTATGAGAGAAGCATGTCGGCGCAAACATTGGAAAGTCACCGTGCACAGCTGCTTAAAGCGCTTAAAGTTCTCATGCTCTTTCCCCCCCATCCCTTCTACCATAGATAATGAGAGTCGGAATGGCCCAAGCAACGGGGTAGGCTTGGGATCTTTCCCCAGAATGAAGCCGAAATCAATATGAAAAAGGTGGCCGTCAGGACAGAGCATGATATTATGCAGATGGCGGTCCCCGATCCCCAACAAATATGTCATCACACAATACCCCGCACAGCTCTTGACATACGTATCCATGATCTTCGGATCGACCTCCATTGCACTATTCTCCATTCCATTACCCTCTTCCCGACCCTCCCTTCCCCCCTTAACATTCGTTTCCTCTCCTTCTTGTATCTTCTCCTCTCCGTTATCTCGTCTAAATCGAGTGCTATGCTTTCTGAAGAAGGCCATAATCTTGCTTTTGTTTGCCGAAACTGAGCTTGTAAGGTCAGCCGAAGCTAAGATGTCTGCTATAGTATAGGCGTGGGGGACGTACTGGACCACTCCCTCTCCTGGCCCCATGGCCATGACGCTGTAGTGCGTCAGACAAAGATCCAGGCCCAGTTCATGTTTCAGAATGGTATCCATAAGATTGAAAAGCTGAAGCACGAGTTGATCCTGTCGCAGATCCTCCCGGCATTTGAAAATCAAGACTTTCCCTTTGATTGAAGAGCTTTCCAGGTCGTGAAGTTGCTGACGCGGCGGTTGTCTTGGAGAAAGCCACATGGAAGGAGTATGCCCTGAGACTGAGAGGCTATAGGAAGCTTTCAGTTCGTCCTTCTCAGTTGCCGTCGAAGAATGGGCAAACCAACCTTTCTCGCACATGTCCCTTTCTGCCATTTCAAGGGGAATGTCGGCATTCAAGTCGTGGCCAGAAGGCGATGAAAGAAAAGTTATAAAAGCTGGATAAGTCTTACTGCCGTAAATACATGCTGACGTTGCATCTAATCGCGTGACGAAGGTGGAAGTGTCGACGGGTAAAGGCACTGGAAAAGGCGCCTCGCACAATTTCTTCTCTGCTAGTAGTCTACGAAGCCTTGCTTGCTTTCGCTCGCGCAGTCCTGGACCTTCCCGCACGTCGTATTGGGTTTTGATGATACTTTTAAACCATTTGTCTTGTCCGCAAAGTGCTTTGTAGACCTCCTCATTAGATTCGCGCAAGGTGTACAACAAAGCAAAACGGACCGCCTCGAACTTGTGGCCATTTTGACGGTCGTGCTTCATCTGTGCTTCCAGGTGCCAAAACAGCGCGTTCGCTAATTCCAGTTTACGACACGCCCGTTCTATAAGAAGTTTCCCAAGGGATCTCGGACGCCCCAGCCGATTAGCCCTGGCCGTAGGCGGGAAGATAGTAGTAGGGCTTGTATCTATCTTGGCGTCATGAGTATATTCCCCCCCCCCGAGGGAGGTCGTGACATCTATGCTTGTCGGCGTCGAACCAATGACAGGATCAGGAGAGGGAACGATCGAAAACGTCGCCTCATAGCGGAGTAGCTGTACCAACTGGAGCGAGAAGAAAGAAAGTTCCTCGTCCGCAGCCTCCTCTAACCTCTGCAAGGCAAGAGATCGAATCGCCGGGTGGACGAAATACGCTCCCAACAATTTCATGGCGTCCATGAAGGACAGGTCATTAGGTCCAGTACGCCATATTTCCAATAGTTCTAGAACGGGACTTGAAAATTCGGAAGCAGATTCCTCAAAGTCATCCCCACTCGCCCTGAGTACGTGCGCTTCTGGATCTTGCACACGCCGACGCTGCTGCGTGCACATATCGTATTGGAACGCCGTCGAAAGCATCCATGCCCGCAACAATTTCACCAGTGCTCGAGAATCCTGTGGTATGACTGTGTGCCGGTGGCGCCAGAGCAAGTCTGCTTCCTCAGAGGTCAGCGCGTCGGAAGGTCGGGCTATTAGGCCTTGCATGCGTTGCCAGATACCGGGAGAGGAGAGAGGGGCTGTTCTTGGCAGTGATGGAAGTCTGCGAGGCGGGAAATGAATCTCAAATACCAATGCAGCTTCTTCGGGCCAAGAGTCGGAGGAAGTGGAGACCTCGGATGCTGACATGGACGCAGACTCGAGACTGTCATGGGCGAGTTTCGGCTCAGGAGGAGTCGGCGAATGTTTCTCTCCGCTGTCACCTAAACAAGACGGTTCTGAAACTATGCATTGCCGCATTTTTGTCGAAGGCATTGCTTCAGGTACCGGCAAATCGCTGGGTCGCGGAGACCGAAATGATGCCGTTGAGCTCGCCTTCTGAAGTTTCCAGCTTTCATACGAGTGGTTTTGTACCTGCCCTTTTCGTGCAGCGTGAGTGAAGCGAAGTTGGGCTATTTGAGGGCCTAAAGGGTTCTCACTGTCAATGATATTTAAGGGGAAATCTGCTTGTCCTAAGAGGGCATTCGATGACCATAGCATGAAGTGTAAAGCAGCGCCAGCGAAAGCTTGCCTTAATGAAACCAGCTCCTCTGACCATTCTATGGTCATGAGGTTCACAGCTTGATTCCAAGATATATGCCGTTCTGAGAAATGGTAGCTTGTAGGTAAGGTTGCACTAGCGACATTAAAGCTACTGGTGTCCACGTCACGATCAGGAGGCCCCCGAAGTTGACAGGTCACAACTAGTTTTTCCCTCTCGATACCTAAAAACGATTTGGGCCCGTCGACCGGTAGTTCCAAACGTAGCACACGACATGCGAACTTAATGCAACAATGAGTTCCAGTAGAGTATGATGTATCTTCGGAAATTATTGTTGAGTTCTTGGGAGGCAACGCCTCTTCTTCCCCCTCCGTCCACCCTTCGTCTTGACTGCTTTCGCTGCCGCTGCTGCTGCTGCTGCTGCAAATTTTGCACTCGTCAAAGGTTTTCGACATTCCATGTCATGGAAAATACCTAATAGTTGCAACAATGGCGTGAATATGTGGCTGTGGTTTGGAAGATTGTAGGCACATTAGGCGATCAGCCTAGCTGACCGTTGCGGGCCGTTAAGAGTAACGGTCAATGTCCATTTTCGGTACGCTCGACGACAAAATGCACGGGACCACCGGACACAATCAGGCAAATTTGGAAATTTATATATTTTTTGAAAGAAGATTTAAGGCTCACCCCCCTCTCATTTAAGGATGAGCTCACTTATACAAAGAAAAAGCCCCCGACACTTGTTACTACACAGATACCGGTAAAAAATCTGAGGCATTACTAAAATGTGAAGAAATGCTTGTTTCCCAATTTTTCGGTTTTATTTTTTGATACTACAGGCACTGATGATTACTTTCTATAATATATCTCGTTTTCTCCATCGTCTCTGGCTTCTATTCGCGCGGTTGCCGTTGTTGTACGTTCTCAATGAAGAAAATTTTAGATATTTTTCTTCCATTCTTACGAGACATCTACAAATAATTTTCTTTTGGGTGAATTAAAAACCCGATACAAGCACCAGTAGTGCACTTCGGATCGAATTTCGGACAATTTTTTGTGATATTTATTCAAGTCCGTAGACAGGAATAGAACAAGGTAGAGCAGTCCTGGAAAAAGTGAGCCATCAGGTTTTATCTTTTTTTATTTTTTGCGACACACTTTACAATGTGGCTATAGACACTTTACTTCATGCAACCGCAATCCATATCATGATCTATGGACTGACACACCGACATCAGCCTCGCATGTCCTAGTTGTGCAGGCAATGCCTCGATGCTACCGCCTTCACCATTTAGAGGTTTCGCATAATATTCTTCGACAACATATTTGAGAGGTAGGTATCAATTTGCACTCTTATCGCGCATCCGTGAACATGAAAGCGCATTTGAGATGCCGAGCAGACGATAAAAGCGTGATCAAGGCGGCAATCAAATATTCAAATCGCATAGTATAGCTTCTATCGCATAAACGGACCATCTCTGTTCATCCCCCCAAATGTAAGCTAAGCTTGATTGGCATTCCATATGTCCTAGGCATATCATCAGCCTAACGTCGACAATGGCCGCGGCAATAGAATTTCTGTCATGCTATTGTACTTTACTTACCCGGGAGATTAGAGCGCGTGGTTCACTCTTTACATGAAGAGAAGAGGCCTGCGGTTCCAGGGTTTGGTGAAATGCTTGCTGGCATTATTGTTCCCAACAGCTGTGGATGGCAGACTTTTATTTTTTTTGGCGTTCGAATAAGGCGATCACCACCTATCATATATAAATCGGCAATCTAATTCTGCAGCGCCCCCCACAAGTATAAAAATATGGATGAATGAGATCACAGCAGATGTGTCGAGCAGCTTCTTTGTATAGAATTTCTGCCGATGATAACCTCTTGCCCCAAAATGGTAGCGGTAGAACACATGTTTTGTGAAGATCTGAACGGTCATGGGAGGGCGATGATGACGAAACCTGTATAATACAGCAAAAAATTGGCTCGCGCAGCTTTGTACTAGTCTAGCAGAACCTCCGTTTCCCTGGATTCCAATATCTGCAACTCCAAGAGCACATTGTCATTCACACATACTTGTCAAGAGCCCGCTGGTAGCCTTGCATGAAGCTACGGCACACCGGGAGTATTTTCACGGTTCAAGGAATCTGTCTTTCGCATAACTTATTCCAAAAGCTACTTTATCTACTCCCATAGAAATAATTTACGCCCTGCAAACATCCATTGCGCTTAGTCAAATGTTCATTTCAACCATCGATCTTCACATGGGCCGGCCCGCTTGCCCTTGTTCTTCCCAGGCATGCCTTACCAAGCAACTAAAACGATTTAAAATATTCTGAACGCGAAGTATGCGTCACCAATCAAAAGATTAAGTAAATAATGTATCAGACGAGTGTGATGCTGGCGTGCATATGGAGCAGTGCCTGTCAAAGTCGGGTGGGTGTGCGCCTTCCCTCCATCTTCAACCCACTTTGCTCGCTGCTCGCCGCTGTGCAGATTCTATCTTCCTTGATGTTGGGAAGATCTTTGCCACCATCCAAAACTTGCGACTGGGACATTCCCAGCAAGTTGGATCACTGTGTGCAACAAGTGAGCATGTGCTTGACCATAATCTTGCCGCCGTTTGCCGCGACGCACAGGTTTTCCCCGGGCCAGGCCAAGGTCTGGGATTTGTTTGCTTCGGTCTATAGTGTTTGATGCGTCTGTTCCGTGCCTCAACAAGGCAGTCCCATAAAGCCCGTCACGCGTGAGTCCTCCTGGCCCTTATGTCGACGAGACACTTCTTTTCACTTACCTGTGGCACCCACGACGCCTTTGCGGACATTTCACAAAGGAGACAACCTGAGATGACAACTTGTCCTTCACCTGTGTGGTCATGTTCGTTCACAACCAGCATAAAGCGCGCAGCCATTCGCAAAGAAGGGTCTGATCTTTCTGTCGGGCGACAAGACAACTCTAATACTGACTTACGAACGTCTTTTCTTTCGCGTCCCAGAGCTTCAATTTTCGCCCCACTTCGATGTCCTGTCTTTCATGAAAGCGACAAACACGCTCAGCTTACCACGTTTCCACCCTACAATTTTGCGAACTATCTTAGAACAAAAACGGGTCGTCTAAGCAGTCGCCACCCATGCTCAGTGCGAGTCCCGCCGCATCCTGGCCGCCTGATGGCGCGCGCCCTCAGCAAGATCCACCTCCTTCCTGCCATCCAAGCACGCTCACTGGAAGCAGAGACGTGCCAAGTCAGCCATTGACTTTCTCGACCATGCGATGCCCTGACACGGAACCCATGGCCGAACAGCTTTCAGTGACCACCTTGAACAGCAACGATAGTAGGCATCGTGTCGCACTTCCCGGAGCTTTTGAAGGATGGGGCCTGGTACCTGCGCTGCCCGTGGACAAGCCTGCTTCGACCTCCAGGCATAATACGTACAATCCTTGTGGGAACGGGCCCCATGCAGCGCACGAGGGCCGAGTGCCTAGGCTTTCTGAAAGGCCAGGGTGCGACGAGGAGGAGATCGACACCAAGGGGTTTGTGAAGCGGGATGAAAACACTGCGAGAGGGCAATACGTAAGAGGCAGTATCAACTGCGCAAATCTGCCGCCCGATTTACAACGCACCTATGGCCACCACTTCCGCGACGGCCCACCTGAGTCTGCCTTCTTGCCGTGCGCCGCCTCGCTGTGCGCTCCCGCGGATGAGCTCAGAGGGGGGTCGAATCCAGCCTTTCCTGTAGGGTATCCGGCGCCATCGTTAGGCTTGCGAGCTCCCAGCCTGCTTGGCTCCGGCCAGCCCCACGGTAAAGAGCCGAAGGGCAAAAGGGAGGAGTGGGAAGACGTTGGATACCCCCCCCTGAAGCCCCCGCAGGCAAAGCGTCAGGCAGCTCGGGAAGGGCGGTGGACGAAGGAGGAGCACACGATCTTTTTGCACGGGTACGAGCGATTTGGGCGGTCTTGGAAAGATATTGCTGGCCTGTTGCAGACGAGGAACTCGGAGCAAGTGCGGACGCACGCGCAGAAATTTTTCCAGAAGAAGGAGCACCCCGGGGGAATGGAAAAGCATCAACGCAGCTCGCGCGCCAGCTTTGACGGGGGCTCTAGTACGGATCTGACGTCCTCTTTCCCACCTGCTGCCACGGGCATCAACTCCCAAGCGGGCCGAAAAAGCGAGGCGGCGAAGCGCGTCAAGATTGGCCGGGTAGGGGGACCTGGCGAGTCCGCTCAGGCGGGAGAAGCCGGGCATGACCCGCTCGGTGCCTACGTCGTCCCCGATTTGGGCCTGCACGGACACAACGAAAGCCAGTGGCAGTCTCTTGAGTGCTCTGGCAGGCCGTACGTGGTTTCCCATCCGGATTCGCACGTACACCAACACCCCTCTCCTGCAGGCTCCTACGCTCAGCCTCCATACATCGCTCCATCTCCGGGGAAATTCGGCGTGGACTTAGCTCCGCCCGTGGAAGGACGACGCCAGCAAGTCCACGAGGCGGAGGCAACGGCCTGGGGGCTCAGGGCGTGTGAGGCGGACGCGCGCCAGCCGAGGGTCACGACCCGGATGTCGGAGGTGCCAGACGCGCCCGTGGTCGAGAAGGAGGAGGGCCGAGCAGGGGAAAGCTCGGCTGCAGGAAAATCCTTCCAAGCGAAAGCGTCCCCTGTCGTGACCCGACCCTCCCCTGAGCCCAAGGGCGCGTCCTGGACGGCCACGGGAGAGGCGGAAGACGAGAAGGCGTCTTCCGTGGCATCGGCTTCCTTATCCTCTCTCTCCATGTCGGACGACCTGAGCCGTGGGAATCTCACGTCCGGCAGCAGCACGATTGGGGGAAGCGGAATTTCGTCCAGGAGTGGGAAGAAGGGGAAGGAGAGTGGGAGGAAGCCGGGAGGGACGGCCCCCCCGTCCTTGGCTATGTCGCTTTTGATCAAGGAGTTGGAGGACCACGAGGACGAGGCTGGGAGCCGGTCATCGACCCCCTCTTCCACGTCCCTCGATTCCAAAGAATTGCGCCCAGAGGGAGGAGTGCGGCCGCCTTTGCTTCCGGAGGAGGCGTCCTACAGCGCCTCTTCCCTCGACGCGGGCGGACTGTCTTCCTTCTCCTCCTCCTCCTCCCTGGCATCCAACGTCCACCACCACCACCACCACCACCTGCCTGCATGTGCCTTGCCTGGCCGGCGCTTCGAGAGATCCGCAATGTTCATTTCTTCGGACGAGGAGGAGGAGGAGGAGGAGGAGGTTGCGGACCGTTTCCTCGCCTTGGCATACCCGCCCGCTCCCCCAGCCGTGACATGTTCGGCACGCCTGGGATGTTCGACGGGGGCAGCCCACTTGAAGCACCCCCGTCTCTTTCTTAACGGAGGGAGCCCTGTGTACGGGTGGCAACAGCGTTCCGAGGGCGGCGAAGGTGACCACAGCGATACGGACAGTGACGGCGCCGAGAGCCTGGGGAGCAGCTCTAGCGGCAGCAGCAGCAGCAGCAGCAACAGCAGCAGCGGTGAGGAGCAAATGAGCGGAGCAAGCAGTGACGACGAAGCGATCGACAGCGACGAGGAGTTGATTGTGACTGCTCGATGGCCTGGAGGTTCTCTGAAGGACGGTGAGGGGGGGGGGGAAGCCAGGGTGTACAGCAGCGACGAAGGGGAGAATGAAAGCCGGAGTCGGTGCAGCGGTATGACGTCGCGATCGTCCTGTGTCTCCTCCTCGGCAGCCACCAGCGCGGCGGCCCGCAATTGGGGAGAATCTCGCCCGATGAGCATGCTTTCCCGTCCTTTCAGCGGCCATCGAGACCCCCATGGCGTGAGGAAATCGGACGCTACGACCGTGCGGGAGGGTCGATGGTCTCGTTTCGAGCACGAGAAATTCTTGGAAGCCTTCCAACGCTTTGGGAAAAGCTGGCGGATGATCGCCGCGGTCTTGCAGACGCGGACGGCCGAACAAGTCCGTACCCATGCTCAGAAATACTTCCAGAAGAAGAAGCTGCGGCACCATTTGCATGCGACCCCAGCGTCCGCCCCTCCCCACGCCTTCCCTTCCACCATCCTCTCATCCAGGACGAGTGGGAAAGGGTACAGCGCGCAAAGACACACGGGTGCAGGACGCTTGGGCAGGGACAGGGCTCAGGTGCCTTTCAATCAACCGCCCAACTGGCAACCGCAGCCAAGTACAGGGATGGCCGAGAACGCGACGGAGGTGAACGCGGAAGGCTGCAGGAGAGATGGCATTTTGGACAGCGTGGACGTGGGGGAGAAGGGCCACAAGGGCAGCCACGGGCCAAGGAAGAGGAACAACAGTGACCACAAGGCGCTGACCATCAAGGTGGATCGAGCCAACAATCGCATCGTCGATCCGGTCTTCCCTCTTCCGGCAGATCAGCCGTCGCACGCGCAGGAAGTTGAGGCACACATTGTCTACAACAACGGGACGGGCAGCCATGCTCAGGGTTCTGTTCCATCTCCGGCCACCTCCTCTTCACTCTCTCCCGGGGACCCCCCGCAAGGCGGGACGGAGGCCAAGGTCAGGGGGGAATACTGTCTCGGCCAGCGCATGAACAGCACCAGCAGCACCAGCAGCAGCAATAGCACGCGTATCCCTACCTTTCAATTTCCGTCCGCCAATTCCTCGGTGGCTTCTATGGGGGACGAGGAGGACGAGGGCGAGAGGGGGGAAGGGGACCGGGGTGCGGGCCAGGAATCAGGCGCGGGGATAGGAGGAATGAAGCGGGAGGGACACTTTATGTGCAGGACGGAGGGTGAGGGGTCGGGGAGGAGGACCTCTGTGGGAAAGATGGTGTTCTCTGCGTCGGCTGGGGGCAAGCCACCCTCCGCCCGTGTCCGGGCTCGGAACAACCAGCTTCATGCGCACGTGGCGACCGGAGGGGCTCAAGATTCGGCAGGGGACAACAGGTTGGCCGTGCAAGACGGGAACAACCATGGACCTGGGGGAGGAGGGGCCGGTGTGAGGGAGGGGCGATGGACGCAGGAGGAGCATGCGGCATTTTTAGAGGGCTTGATGCAGTACGGAAAGAGCTGGAAGGAGATACAAGGGATGGTTCAGACCAGGACATCGGATCAAATTCGAACACATGCACAAAAATACTTTATTAAGGTAGGCAAGCAGCACCAGCACCCGGCTTTGTCGACCGAGCAAGCAGGACGGGTCCAGGGATCGTCTATTGCCGTATGACAAGAGGCGAACGGGAGCTACAGGAAGGAAAAGAGTTCTAATCGCTGTGGTTTTATGTGGTAAATCGTCATTCTTTTTTTAATAGAGGGTTTATCAGAGGTTCTTTTCAGCCACCAGTGCCAGCAGGAAGAAATTGAGGAGCTCAAAAACCAATAGGGGGGAGGAAAAAAAGAAGAATTCAGCCAGCCGAAGTAAATATTACAAGCCGTAATAGCAGAAAAGAGGAATTGTTTGAACAGCCATGGAAGGGAGCCATACCCACGCCACTGGGAGGAGCAACGAGGAGCGGGGAAATGCCTAAGGGGGTTTCCGGAGAATGTGTGTGGAATGGCGGTCCCGTGTTCATTTAAATTTAAATTTTGTCGGGAATAAAGGTAGGGTGGAGTGTGTTTCCCTTTGAAGTCAAACTTGTTTATCTCGCATGTCCGGCACAACACCATAAGAAGATTGCGGGAGGAGAGGAAAAATCTGAGCACAGGAGACAGAAAGGATTGTAGGGGTGGATGTGGTGGGAGCAGGAAAGCAACATACATGACCTGTAAAGCCCAGGGAAAATCGATGGTGGCAGGGCCGATCGAGGGACGGGGCGGGGGCTACGAAGAGATGCAATTGATGGAAAGCCTTCTGTCTTGCGAACATTCATCACGATGGGATGACATGGAACATGACGGTGACGCAACCAAAAACCTGATGCCTCCTTCCTGTGATCTACGTGTACCTGGAATGGCGCGCGTGTATATGCAAAACGGAAAGCATGTGTGGGATGAGAGAGACACGGGGCGAGCAGGTCGAGAGGGGTACAGGATGTGCGCATGCGTGTTGCTCCTATCAGAGCGAGCGATCTGACAGGGAGGATTGACGGGAAATTCGGAGTGGGAGGAGAGCGGGCCCCTTTGGCCCTTGCTCAGAGTAAGTGAAGCAGGGCAAGGAGATGACAACAGGCGAGAAAAACGAGAAAAAAAACTGGGTAATGTGATAGGACACGGGTGCTGAATTTATACGATAGTATTGCCAGCCTTATAAATGCGACGGGGGAATAGGGGGATCGATTGTTGGGCTGATATCACGGGAGCTCAGGCTCGATGCAAGGGAAAGCTTCGGAATGAGGGGATGAGCGCCTGGCGCGAGCCTTTCGTGGGAGACCTTCCCTGTATGGAAGCTTTGCTCGGCCGTGTACATGACGCCTGGGACATTGCGCCACCCACAGCTTTGATTTTCGTGCGATCAGAAGAATAACATCAAGTAATTTGTGACAGCGCAGGGAGAATATAGCATGGCATGGTTATCTTCCTTTGTCGGGCACGAAGAAAAGTCCCGCGGGCAGCAGCCTGACGGTTGACAAGTCCTCTCTGCATGAAATGTCAAGGGGCTTCCTCCTTGCGTCAAAACGCGTGGGCCGGTATGTCCCGTCGACGGCGTCTTTTTCTTCGCTGTCTCTGATCACCCTTTCGCCCCTCTATATGCTCAGCCTTTACACGATGCGCACTATGCTTCATTTGGGACGGGCTTCTTGAAACACCGCCTTGAGAAGCTCCTTGTCCATACCCTCCCCACGCCTTCGTTTCTTCCCTCCGCTTTCCAGCCCCTCCCCTGTAAGCCCTTCTGCTCCCTCCCGAGCGGCCACTCCTCGCTCCCCTCCATCGCGTAAGGGGGCCACTTGGCGGAAGCGGCGCAGCACGCGAAGGTCTTTCCTTGTTTCCCTCCCTTCTCCGACTTCTCCGACTTCGTCGTCCCGGCGCCGTCCCTCCTTTCCCTCCTTCCGTCTCCTCTCCTCCATACCCTCCAGCTCCTTCTTCTTCTCCACCAACCCCACAAACGCAGCATTCTCCTTCTTGGCCTGGAGCATCTCCATCCTCAGCTTCTGCTCGCGAACGCGCCGCTCATAGGCCAATTTTTCCGTTAAGTGGCTCCATTTGAAGCCTCTCAAGTACTTCATCACCCACATGTCGTCGTGGTAGAAATTGTGCTTTTTCCCGCCCACCAAGGATCCGTTCAATGCCCCGGCAACTTCTTTTGCCATCCTTTTATCCTGAAACTCCACCCATCCTTCCACATATTTTTTCTTCTTATTCCCTCCGCCCTTGATGCGCCGTTTCCGTATGGTGACATCCTCTTCCACCATGTACAGCCGTGTGACTGGAGCCATCTTTTCCAGAAGATGTTTTACCTTCGCCGGCTTCATGTAAGGAGGAAGAGAAGACAAATATACGACCCCTCTACGTGCTATTTCGTCGCGGTACTGCCTCGCCTCTCTCTTCAGGCGCTCTGTCTTGTCATGTTTTGGGCCAGCAGGCCCTGCCAAAGAAGAGGAGGACGGCCGCTCCGTCGTGATGGGCATATTGTTGTTGATTCCCTCAACATTGCCAGGGCCGTGGATTTCTTCGTCTCCCCCACCTTTTTCTGGCTTGTCATGCCTGAGCTTCGCCTTCTTTACCATCCAAGATACTGCCCCCAAGCGCAAATTAATAGCTTTACGACCTGCTCTTTCCGTGCCAGCGTCGAAGATCTGCGTGGATGAGTGATTTTTTTCCTTGATCTTTTGGTCGATACATGAATATGGTTAGGAGATCGTGAAATTCGCACGGTTTTTTATTTGGTTGTGGCAGTTCCTCTGATCCCCGGCTGGCGGGCCTCACCAACAAGAAAAAGGAGCACAATTGATCGTACAAGACAAATTCTTGACAACACCTGGAGAATGAAGGTCATACATGTCAATGCTGGTCTTTATATCTCAAACACGCTCAGGTACTCAACAAATAATTCTGTCAATTTGTCCAGAGGGCTGTAGGATGCCAGCATCGTTTCGGGCTATCAAGAGTCTTAGCGCTGTGAGGTACTTCGAGTACGTTCCCATCGAATTTAGTACGTGCCATCTTCATTCAATCAATCAAAACACACCACGCGTCATCAACATTGGAATTCTACAGGCAAACACGTACTGAAAGCATTGGGACAGCCGTTTGTACTTTTTTTCTTTCCGTCCAGCGAATGACAGTGTTTTGAACATGAGCTTATCTTCCTCCTCATGCACTCTCATATCAAGTTGTTTCAACAAAGCTACATTCAGTAGCTTTCCGTCCCCAATCATTTTTCTCAACATCTATATACAGATGGTTTTGCTAGAGCTAGATTGCTAATGTAACTTTACCAGCCTCCTCTGCGATATACCTATTTCATGAAACCCAATTTGGACATGACCTTCGCCTCCCACGACACAGGTGCCGAGAATACTTCTCCCGGTTTCGCTTTTTCGAGGCACGCCGCAAGCCTGGTTCCCTGGTCTATTGCTCTCTTTGCGTCCAGCTCTGCTGCCATCTCTGCACCCCCAATTCTAAACACCCCCAATCCGGCTGCCGTCAGGGGGGCTTGCAACTCCCGCAAGGGCTCTTGACCCGCGCACGTGACGATGGTGTCTACGTTCAGCACCTTGGTCTCTCCAGAGCTCTTGAGCTTAAGATGGAGGCCCTCATCATCTATCTTCAGATACTCCACGCCCGTGACCATGTGCACGCCTCCTTTCTTCAAGGATACGCGGTGGATCCACCCAGTTGTTTTCCCCAGCCCGCCCCCCATTTTGCCTTTCTTCCGTTGCAGGAGGTAGATCTCTCGAAAGGCCGGGTCATGGGCCTCCTTTTCAAGCAGCCCGCCCCTTTCCTTGTTGTCCCCATCGATTCTCCATTCCTTCAAAAACTTGCCCACATTTACGCTGGCCGGGGGGAGGCTGGGGTCATGCAGCAAATATTCCGCCACGTCAAACCCAATGCCACCGGCGCCTATAATGGCCACGCGCTTCCCCACCTCCTTTCTGCCCCTCAACACGTCCACGTACGAAAGAACCTTGGGATGTTCACATCCGGGTATTTTGCCCGGGCGGACGAGGACCCCCGCGGCCATCACGACCCGGTCGAACCCCTCGGCCGCCAAGTCCTCCGCGGTAGCAGGCGAGTTCAGACGCACATCGACTTGAAGAAGCTTCAGTCGATGGGAAAAGTAACGTATCGTCTCGTGAAATTCCTCCTTGCCGGGGATGAC
>Ga0102934_1000628_pt1 | contig 23941 bp, 18 predicted proteins | sample SalPonR2_A_D1_MG_FD_78175 | JGI IMG/M metagenome (GOLD analysis project Ga0102934, IMG submission 78175) | Salt pond soil microbial communities from South San Francisco under conditions of wetland restoration - Salt Pond MetaG R2_A_D1_MG | ecosystem: Environmental > Aquatic > Marine > Intertidal... | reverse complement strand
CCCTCCCTCCCTCCCTCCCTCCCTCCCTCCTTCCCTCCCTTTCTTCCCGCAGATCCGCCAAACGAACCCCCAGATGGTTCTGCGCAAGATTTGCAACCATCCGTTCCTGGTCGCTGAGCCGGTAACGAAGGCGGGCACGCCCATTGGAGAAGCCAACCCAAAGATCTTGATCGAGGCCTGCGGGAAGCTGAAGCTCTTGGACAGGATGATGTGTCGGCTGCATGCGCAGGTGGGGAGGGAGGGACGGATGGAGGGGAGGGAGGGAAGAGAGGCCCGGAGAGAAGTGATGTGCAAGTTCGTTCGACGTGGAGGTGGAAGGACGCTTTGAGGAGAGAGGGAAGGTATAGGGCGGGGGGGGGGTAGAAGGAAAAGGTGCTGTGCGGCGTCGTGCCGTGGAACTGACCAATGTGCGCCTTCCCGCCTCCTCTCTTCCTCCTTCCCTCCCTTCCTGCGCCTCGCAGGGCCACCGCGTCCTCCTCTTTTCCCAGATGACGGAGATGCTCACGGTGCTGGAGGACTACCTCCACTACCGTCAATGGAAGTATTGTCGGATCGACGGCTCTGTCAAGGTAGACGCGCGTCAGGAGCAAATTGAAGCCTTTAATAAAGACCCGTCGATTTTCTGCTTTCTTTTGTCCACTCGCGCGGGCGGTCTGGGCATCAACTTGGCGGGGGCCGATACGGTGGGTATTCCTCCCTTCATCCCTCCCTCCCTCCTTCCCTCCCTTTCACCCATGGTCCTTCAGTTTGGGGCCGGTGGCTCCTCTTCCCCGAAAGGCTTGAAGCGTCGGTTTTTCTCACCGAAGCTCCCCCAACCCGCGCCTCTTCCCCTCCTTGTCCCCTCCCCATGCTCCCCCAGGTGATCATCTACGACTCGGACTGGAACCCGCATCGGTAGGGTTGGGGGCGGAAAGGGCGCGAAAGAGACAGAGAGACGTCTTTAGGGACTGATATTCCTGTCTGCGTTCGGATCGGGTCCGAAAGATGGAGAGAGTAAAGGCGCGGAGGCGTGCTCCGGTGGAGAAGGGCACATCCTCATTTCTTGTCTTCCCGGTTCCCCTCCCTTTCTTCCCTCCCTCCCTCCCTCCCTCTCTCTCTCCCTCCCCCCCTCCCTCCCGCGGTGGCAGGGATGCGCAAGCCCAGGACAGGGCCCACCGGATCGGGCAGACCAAGGCCGTGGCTGTGTATCGCATGCTGACGATCGGGAGCGTGGAGATCGAAATGATGGAGGCGCAGATCAGCAAGAAGAAGTTGGAGCGGCTCTCGATCACGGGCGGGGATTTCCGGCAGGCAGGCCGACGGAGCCGAGGAGACATAACGACCGAGGGTCTGCGGAGGCTGCTGGCGGACGACGTGAAGGACATTCAGAGGAGGCATGGGGATGGGGGGCAGGAGGGGGGGAAGGAAGGAGGGAAGGGAGGGGCAGAGGAGGATATCACGGAGGAGGAACTGGGGAAGATTTTGGACCGGAAAGGGATGTTTGAGGAGGGAGGTTTGAGTGTAGACGGACGCATGTACGACTTGGTAGTGATCGCAGGAAGTGATCTGCTGAGCGGGATCAGCCAGGGCAATAGAGAGGGGGGGAGGGAATGAGGGAAGAGGGAAAAAGACGGTGGAAATAGGAAGGAGTCTCCCTGTTGTTTGATACTTGTGGAGGGCCCGAAGTTGGTAGGACGGGGGTTGGCGCGTGGAGATGTGTGCACGACAGAGGGGAAAGCACCTTCAGGCGTGAGCAAAGACAGGAAAAAATAGAGAAAAGCACAACGGCATCTTGATATGACGGACATGGTGAGTAACGATCCGGAAGAACAGGAGTTCAGGGTTTCAATAATGATGCGCCTTCATTTTTTTGGGCCGAAAAATTGTGTAATGCGGGCAGGGCCTTTCCCTGATGTGCTTGGACCCATGTTCTTGCTGGTCGCGTCCGAGGCCCCCTCGTCCTTCCCTTTCTTGCCACCTGTGTCCTCCTCGAGCTCCGAGGATGACGCACTTCGCAGCAGGTCTTGGGGACCAGAACGTGTCCCAACAGTCTCCTCCCTCCCCACCAGTCCTCTCCTTTCCTCGCTTCTCCCTCCTGTATCTCCGGCATTCCCCTCTCCTTCCTGAAAATCTCGCCCACAGGCCTCTAGCCTTGCCCGTTTCTTCCCCCCCAATTTTTGTCTTTCGCTTCGGAACCCTACCGTGGTCCGCTGCAGCGCCTCATCTTCTCTACTTTCTCCTTCCGCTCCCTCATTCGTCCTACCTCCGAAGTATTTCGTGATCGCCACGCCCGCCCTTGGCTTGCGGGGCGCTTTCTCGCCCCGCCCCATCGCCTCCGCCACCATCTGCCCCATTAATAAGGCATTCTCCGGGGCTCTTCCCTCCGCATCGTTCAAAAAGTATACGTATACGTCCCTCCCGCCTGTGAACTCTCCCTCCTCCTCTTCTTCCCTCCCTCCCGCCACCCCGCTCTCTCCCTCCCCTTCTCTCCATTTCTTGATGTTCCGCACGTATTCATCAAGTTCCTCCCGCGTATAATCCCAAGCGTGCTCCTCCTTCAGCCCGTGCAGGCGCAGGTATACGAAGTGAGAGGAGGTTATGGGCCGCGCTACCTCTGCCGCCAGCGCCTGCTCGTGCTGCTGCTGTTTTGGAAGCGCGTGCAGGACAAGCGCCCATTCTTGGACGTGGAGAAAAGAGAAGACTGCCGGGCAGAACCAGGAGGGATGTCGAAATTCCAAGGCGCAGCGCCATTGGGGAGAAGAGGTAGGGGTCGGGCGGGACACGTACATGTCCAGCGCATCTGCGAGTCGGTGAAGGGAGGACAAATCGCACGTGTACGAAGGCGGGAATTGGAATAGAATGGGCCCGCGCATGGATGGCGGCAAGGAGGAGGCACGCTTGAAGAAGAGTGGAAGTTCGTGGGCAAGGGCGGCAGGGTGGAGAGGATGGGAATAGTGCTCCTTAAGACGGCTCCCGGAAGCAGCTGGCGACGTCGGGTTAGCTGCAGCGGGAACGCTAGGTTTTGCGTCGTTAATGTCGCTGTCAATATTTGCTTCGCCACCGTGCGTAATCGTCTTCTTCATTTTGAGCGCGAAGCGAAAATTGGGATTGACAGGCCGGACTTGCTCGATCCAGGACGTCATTGTGGCTTCGCTGGGTATGCCTGTCGTGAAGGGCACCGTCGAAAAGGTCACATTCAGTTGTCCATTTGTGCATCCACTCACGATTGTTGCCATTTCGCATTTGTGGCATGTGAGGGAGCCTGATCAAAAGACTTTATCCAGTGCTAGTTGACGTGGATGGCTGTACTTCTATTCCCCTTTTCCCCCCTCATATTTAGCTCCCAAGGGCACTCTGATCAATTATCTCCATGAACTCAATATACAACAAATCTTGGATGCCTTTGTAGTCTTACCGTAGAAGGTGGTGTTGACCTCGCATGTGTTCAACGTTTGGGCGTAAAATCTTAGCTCCTTGGCGTGGGGAAGGCCTGTTCGTTTCCCGCACGTCCAAAAGGGCCCAAATGACATCACAACATAAAAATGTAAGGCATTTTGGATCAAAGTACAACTTGCATACGAAGGATCAAACACAATCAACAATGCATTTCGATACTGACCAACTCACCGGGGGGGTAAAAGCATCGTCGCCAATGAGGATACGTATATCCTGCGGTTCCCAGATAAAACTGGCCGGGGGAGTCTGCAGAGGAGAGTACTACTTCACTACTTGTCGTCATGGCTAAAAATGTCTTGGATAATATGTTAGACTCTTAGCCACTATCGACACAGGAACAAGAATTCAGTTCGCTTTGGCGAGGGGGGAGGTTAACAAGCCGGCTTCAAGCAATGTGAGAACAAAGTGCAGGGCACGCACACGTGATGGAGCGAAACATACGACAACTGTGCCATGTACGATATCGACGACAGCGTAAAGAGGCCCTCCTGAATCTCGACTGTTTCCGCAGACTTTCATGGACGCGAACACTTTAGTAAGCCAACAGATGCTTCAGGGCCTTGGCCTTCTTCGCGCTCTTTTATAGCCTGTTTTCTGCATGCTTTACCATGACATGGGAGGCCGCAAAAAGATGTTTCCCGCCTTCCTCCGGTGTACCAAACAGTGTATTGCCTAACCTTTGCATGGTTGGACCGTCACTTTGTGCTTCTGATGTCGTGATCTGCTTGCCATGTCTTCTTCATCTATCTCCCTCAACATTTACCCACGCGCCCTCTGCGCTTCTACCTTTCCTCCTTGCAGAGAGTACGGCCACGCTTTGAATCATGTCTTACGGTGGCTTCGAGTATGGTGCACCTGCAGACACATATGGAGGCGGTGGCGGAGGTTTTATGCCGGGAGGTGGTGATTACCAAGGACAAGGAATGGGCTTCGGGTCGCCAGGAGGGGGTGGGCCTGGAGGAGGGCCAGCAAAACCGAGTAAAGAGCAGAAAACTTTGCTGCCTCTGACGGTTCATCAAGTCTTAAATGCAGGACAGGATGAGCCGGATGCCCCGACCTTCAAAGTGGATGGATGCGACCTGCACCAGGTCAAAATCGTAGGGCAAATCCTGGACATTGTAGAAACCGCGGTGATGCGAGCCTATAAAATCGACGACGGCACGGGGATTCTGAGTTGCCATGTGTTTTCGGAACAGGACGAGAGTGAATATGCACAAGAGCGTCGAAGTTATTGCCAAAAAGGGGCCTACGTGGGTGTGGTTGGCCAGGTCCGGGACTACCAAGGAAAGCGCCACGTGAGTGTGCATGACATGCGGGTGGTGAAAGACGGCAATGAAATCACCTACCATCTGCTCGAGGCCATCTGGGTGCACTGTCAGAACACTAAAGGGCGCATGCTCAAGCCCGGGGCGGCCGTGGGTAGTGGGATGGGCCTGGGAATGGGGATGGGCATGGGCGGGTACGGTGGCGTGAGTGGGAAGATGATGATGGCCGGTCCCGGAGGGATGAACGGAGGCACGAACGACGTGCACGAAGCCGTGCTCAATGCCTTCATGGAGTACAGTATGGGAGACAATGGGGCAGAGCTGGCCACGGTCGTGCGGGCTTTGTCGGGGAAACTTTCGGCGAACCAAATTCAACAGGCGACGGAATTTTTAGCGCAGGAGGGACGGCTGTACACGACTTTGGATGAAAACCACTACAAGCCTACATAGAAGGTGGCTTAGGTAAGATTTTTGTGAGGGATTCGGTCGAAAAGATGGCGGGGCAATGCGGGGGAGAAGAGGGGTGGGACCCGTGGGGGTGGTGTAAGGATGCTTTGTTGGGAAGGGTGCGCGCGAGGAAGAGTAAGGTTAGGGTTAGGGTTACCCTAAGCGGTGGGGGGAATGGAGATCGACAAAGTGGTTGTCAGAGGGCGTTTGGCAGGAAGGTGAAAGTGACCGTGGGACGGTGCACACAAGAGGGAAGGCAGGGAGGGATGGCAGGCGAGGAATCAGCACGACAACAATCGACATAGCCACAATCAAGCTACCTCGGAGGCAGACAGGTCGCACGAAAGAAATTGAAATACTAGGACGTATCGCGTCAGCGATGGAAATGAAGGATCTTATGGAAATTCTGTGTGTTTACAAGAGCGGTGACTGTTTTTATTCCCTCATAAGTTTCAGGCTGAGAGACGTTACGATTCAGATTTGGAATATTTTAATCTCCATTTCTACCACCCTCCCCCCTTTTTTGTTATCGATACGCCCATGTGTTTCACGATCGTCCGAGCGTGGCAAGGATCTGCGCCCTCTCCTCGAGGTCCCCCCGCTCCTAGGCGCCTCCTACTTCCGCCACTCCCCCAGAAAGGCCACGCAGACCGTCGTGTCGTCCACCACCTGCTCCTCCTTCAGCCACCGGGTGTTTGCCTCCTTGATGAGCGTTTCCACCGCCTCCTGCGGGTCTTTGGCCACTCCCACCATCCTCACCACCTCCGCATCCGACATAAACTCCCACAAGCCGTCGGTCGCGAGGACCAAAAACACGTCCCGGGCCGAATCCAAGGTGTATTCAAACACTTCCGGCTCGGAAGAAACACCCACCGTGTGCGCGACCACATCGCCCAGGGATCGGGACATGGCGAGACCGGGCACGTCCAAGTCCTTCAGCCAGACTCTTGCGGGTCCGTCAACCCCGTCGTCGTAGCGGACAGCGAACACGCGGCCATTAGCGGCAAGAATTCGGGCTTTTTCGGCGGCCACGTCGGGTTTGTGGTCGATGGAGAGGCGAATGGATCTCAGCGGGGGGGTGGGGGGGGAGGGTAAATTGGACGCGGTGGACAAGGAGAGAGACCGTCGGGACAAGAAGGAAAGGCCGCGCGCTTTCGAGGGCGTGCAGGCTAGAGTCTCCTTTTTCATCGGCATTGAACTTTCACGGCTCGTGGAGCTAACGCTAGCGTCTGCGGTGTTGGGTGCGTCATGCAATGCCACAGTGACGCGGGAATCTCCGACATTGAACACCAATACACGATCCCCCCGCAATAATACGGCCGTCAATGTGGTCCCCGAAAAGGCCGTGTCTATCCTCCGGTCTTGTACCAGGGCGCTTTCCAATGCCGCTATTACCTCAATTACGGCACGACGAGGATCTTGCTCAAAATGGTCGTGGGCGAATAAATTTCGAGCCATTTCGCGTTGAAAAAAGCCTGACACCAGCTCTCCGAATTCGCCATGGCCATCCAGTACACAGAAGAAAAGAGTGGACGTGTGCGGCTCTTCTGCCATGATTAAGGCATCTTGGTTCTTCTTCCGGCGGTGGTACGGTGCAAAACCCTTCTGGCTTTTGCCAGCGTAGGCACTAACGAGGCAGGGTAGCACGCTCCCTTTTTGTTTGTCTACGTTCAACGTTTCGTCTAAGCGAATATCATGAATGCCGTCCACAAGCGCATTTGTGCTTACTACGCTAAGCTTCCTCCGTGCTTTACCCAAACTGGCACGGGTATTCGATGGGATAGAGCCAACAGGCGAAGGGGACTCGGGGATGTCGATAAACTCCACTTCGTGCTTTTCTCGATGGATAAAGGTTTCCTCCCTTTTTTCCACCAAAATGCCATCCACAGCATCTTCTTCTTGTGTCCTCTCTGCTATACTTGCTGATGTGCAGGAACGTGTGCTCCGCGTTGTGCGACAGCCGGTAGGGTCGGTATCCGTCATATGGGCTTTCCCAAGTTAATAAGCTGTCTTCTGTCTCCGAGACCAGAACGCTTCCAGTGTTCCCTGACATGCATATGCGTGCACAAAGATAGAAGAGTGTGCATGGTAATGAGATTTAACAACAGAAATGCAGCATGCGAAGCCATGAATGTCAATAAGTCAATGTTTTTTTATTTTATCTAAGATTTTGGGGGGCAGGGGCAGCGGCGCGCGCGCTCCCGACCGTTTCCGTAACGCCGCAGCTCCGGCCCCCCCACCCTTCAACCGTCGGATTTTTCTCCTGCCTGACAGCATCATTGTCTATTTTTGACGAGAATTGTACTGGCAATGTGTACTCTTCCATATGGCGCGAAAATTTCTCAATTCAAGATGCCTTTTGGCTCGAGATCCGAAAAGAAAGGCAAACCTACCGACTTGTGTTCCCCATTCGGAATTTCTTGTTCGTACTTATCCAGATTCATTCATTTTGGAAGAAAAAAAGTTTGCTGACAAAATTTTCACCCTTGTGATATATTTATGCTTCGAAGCACATTTGTGCACTTACCGTGTATCAAATGTCTTTAAGATGGATTTGCATCCTCAGGCCGCCGAATGTCGACTCGGAAGCCACGTGATGTTCTGCCACAAAATCATATTCAGCATCAATCATACACCTAAATTGTACACATTCAATTAAAATGACCTATAATTTTGTGCTCCTGTAAGCTCTCATACATGTCTCTAAATGTCTGTCTCGGGGCCCTGAAGCCTTCAGGTAAAAGCTCTTTTCTGACTTTGCTACTATCGAACAAAATCCGGAAACCGACGTTATGTTTAATATCCTCTTTCGCAAGCCTCTTCCCCACAAATCCAGTGTAGAAACCAATCCACAATAAGGGCTTAGGCACTGAAACACGGAGGAGTGGCCTCCAGATTTTATCTCGCACGCAGTCCAACATTTCCCGAAGGCTGTATGTGCCGCTGGTGACTAGGTAGCGACCACGAGCAGGTGCGTGTTGAAAGGCACGCACGTGTACAATGGCGACATCTCGAACATCTACAACGGCCCATGGAAGCTTGACGGGGGGCAATTCGCCTGTAACAAGCTGGAAGAGAAGAAGAAATCGAAAAGAAGTCAATACTTTAGGCATGATATCACCAATCCTGTCCTTCAACCCCAAAAAGTTTCTCCCGTCTACTTTCTTCTACCTGCTTAAAAAATTGAACTGAGAAGGCATCCGTGTGGTACCGACTAAGAAGTGGGCCGAAGATGAGGCCTGGGTTTAGAACCACCATGTCCCAAGAAGTCGGTGCGACGCGTTCCACAAATGCCCATGCTGCTCTTTCTGCCAGTGTCTTGCTCAAAGCGTAGCCTTGATTGTTGTCCAAAGACGACTTGTCGTTCCAATCCTCCTCTGCCCCCCAAAAAAGGGTTTGACAGGAGGGTGAAGCTTTATTGAGGGCTCACGATGGTTACATTCGGCCCATTTCCGATAGAAACACACCACCCTTATGCTTATAAAAGGGATACAATACGAGAAAGGAAACGTAGAATGAAAGAGGTATTGACGTACCAGTATAGACATACCCCTTCGGATGCTCGTCGCCCAGGCCAAAAATCGACCGAAACGAGCCTGTCAATACAACGCGTCTAACACTGGTCGACTTGTGAACTGAGGTGAGGACATTCTCGGTCCCTTCCACGGCGGGACGAATGAGAGTTCCCTCGGGATCAGCGACAACTTCCAGAGCTACCGGTGAAGCGGAATGAAGCACGTAGGTGGCTCCTTCTATAGCCTTATCGAAGGAGCCAGGAACGAGGAGATTAGCTGCAAAGAGGCTGAGACGCTCAGTGGCACCGGGAAGGGACTTCAAACACTGAAGCCTCTCTATATCGTCCACGTCGCGCACGGTGCCTCGCACGGTATAGCCAGCTTCTAAAAATGTTTTGACCAAATGCTCACCAAGGTATCCTGCCGCTCCCGTCACTGTCACAATAATTCCACTTGTGTCAGGATTGGTAGGAGTGAACTTTGTGCCTGTTGGGGCAATGTCGCCGGCCATGGCCTGAATCTGTGTGCGTCCGAGGAATGCGAAATTGGATGAGGAAAATCGAATGAAGAAAGTTTGACCACTTTTGAAATTGACACATCCTTGGCCAGCTTGACCAGCCGCACATATCGCAAGGAGAGTGGAAGAGTCTCCAAGAATCCTTTGAAATGTTAACGGCAAGACCGTTTAAAAGTTCAAAGCTTTGGAGATGTTCAGAAGCAACAACGTATCACCTGAAGAGCTCATTAAGCTTAGTGCATAGAAAACAACCAAATTCAGCACTTTACTTTTGATACTGGAGCATATTGCGTTTGCGGCGTGTAAAGATTCACAAGACAGGCAAAGCAAAAAGTTCAAATCTGAAAAGAAGAGCCGAAAGAAATAATGCGATCTTCTCGAATTTGTTTATGGAAATTCTGCATCTAGTCGTCTTGTAAAGATTTTCCAATCATATTCATCAATGACTGCACTTTTCTACCGACCATGTAATGTACACCAGCGCAGTCTCATGTATTCCCACCTAGTCTTGCTTTTCATCTGTATAATTATGTTTCAAAAGGACAGTGCTCCCACCCCGCCCGCAGTTTCCCCATCCGATATCCGGCCTGACTTATGCAAAGAAAATTTGACGGAGACACCCAACATGGAAGTAACCGCTCGAAACTTGGCTCGAAGCCGTTGTACGTGCGCGGCCATATCAACATCAGCAACGTTCTGCGGGGTGTTGTGAAAGGAACGGCATGCATTTGAAAATATCAACATTTCGTGCACATTTCCTGAACTGCAATGGCTGTGCAAACTCCGAAATATATCGATTCCGATGTAAACACACCTGTCGAGGAAAGTCCTGCACGAGCTTTATGATGCCCTCTAATGTCCTGATGGCCCTGTCCATTCGTTAGGAAAAATGTTGATCTCAAGACCACATCTAAATTTAGATCAGCTCTCTACGCGCGAGAGAATACTTCATTTACATTTTTAACAAAAATACTCCCAACTTACTCACACAAGCTCTAAAAACGAACCTATGCACAGCCGTTGTGTCCATCATAGCCTTTGCAGCCGCGATCTCACCAAATTCCTTGCTCCTCCCTTTTTCTCCCTCTCCTGTAATACTGTCTTTAATGACAAACAACCAGGTCTGGCTGCATGCCTTGTAGAACCCCAGTTCGCATCCAATTTCAAAACCCTTAGCTTTGCTGTGCAAATAAGGGGAAGAAAAGAGGATAACTGCCTTCCTTTGTTAATGCTCTATATCGCATCTCCTATCCGAACCTATAACTTCATAAACCTCACGTCGAAACCTCGTTGATTCTCCCTCTTCTTGTCCATCAGACGCCTCATCTCTTGACTTCCATGCTTCAAACAAAACTCCCATTGATACTATTTCGCTTTTGAAGCGAAAGGTTATAATTTCCCCCTACGCGTAAAGCCCCCGGACAACCTCCCTCTCATGAGACTTTTTCTGCTTATAGTGCGGACGTACCCAACTGCGCGTCCCTCTCGACGGCCTCGTTTCCTTCCCGCCTCGCCCCCTTCCTGGTAACCTTCCTGATACCAGGTCTCATCCAAATGTACTACTGCATCAAGATCCAAACTGCTTGTATGCCTCGCTTCCTCAGCATTTGTCATGCGCGTAATGGGCGGTGGGGTCGAAAGGACCGTTGTCTGATGTGACGGAGAATCTACTTTGCGACCGACGCCAGACAACGGTCGACACACAGGGCCCAAAGCAAGCCTAAAATAGCAAAGAGATATTCGTTAGGAGGGATACTTTTGATCATGAAACCTAAGAGTGGATTTACCACACAAGGAGGCTGTCCCGGATGAGGGACGGAACAGTGGGAACATGAAACGAGGATGCATCGCAGAAGTATCCATGGCCCACACTTCACACCATGCCTATATGCTTCGTGAAGGAATTATTAAGCCAAGATGTGCACCAGAGTTTCCTCGAAATGCATGAGTGGAAGCTTGTAAAGACCTCTGCGGCTGCACATGGAAGTTTAGACAATTTTCATGCGGCTTACCTCCTCACCCTCTATCGTCGCCGTCGCCACTCAAGCACTTCCGCTCGAATACACGCTTATAACCCTTCAAAAAAATTTAACCAGTCATTTCAAGACAGGACAACCACTAAGTATGGTTAAGTACACCGAAGATGGCCTTGTCCTGACGCTGGACTCAGATGATGAGGAGGTACGCATGATAGGATAGCGCGGGGAGGGTCCCCTGGAGCTGTTGTGTTCACATATTTATCTCAGGTTTTTAAGTAACATGTCTTAACATTTCCTTTGTTGGATTTCTCATGGCTTCATACCTAATCTCACCATTCAAATTTCGCTGCCGTTCCTTGTGTTGCTTGCAGGTAGTAGCTGAAGACCGAGAGGAAGGGGATGCGGAAGAGGCCAAGGCTGCCAAGATTACCCGCCCTGAATCGGTCGATGCAAAAAAAACGAGACAAAAACAGCTGAAGAAGAAGGAAAAGAAACAGAACGGGGTGGCAGAGAGGAAGAAGGCGTCAGAAATGGACCCTTCGTTTGCGTTTGAGGAGGCAGATGACGGTTTTGGCGGCAAGGCACAGTGGGACTTCAAGGAGGCATTGGTCAAGTTGGGTCTGGGTGTGGCGAGAGAGGGGACGAGTGAGATAGAAAAGCAATCAGCGGCCGTAGTGGAAGGTGACAAGGATGAGGGGGAGGGAGAAAGGGAGGAGGAAGACGAGGGATTGGTGGCGGATGCCGTCAAAGATTTAAACACGGAGGAGGCGCTGGTGAAAGCAGCGCGGCGAAAACAACGTTTGGAGGACAAGGAAGGGCGATTGCAGGAAAGGGAACGGCGGAAACTGGAAGAACGGCGAAAAGGGTCGGGAAACGACGGCTTGCCTGTGCCGGAAGACACGGACGCAGACCCAAAAGCCAAGGAATTCTTTCAGGAGCTCAGCGACGACCTGCGCATCCAGGCGTCGGGTCCCGGGGGCACTGTTCTCTTCTCCCAACTCAACCTTTCCCGCCCGCTCCTGCGGGCCATCGAGTTCCTGGGTTACGTCAACCCCACCCCCATTCAAACCGCCGTCATCCCCGTCGTGCTCGCGGGAAAGGACGTATGTGCTTCGGCCGTGACGGGTTCAGGCAAGACTGCAGCTTTCGCCCTTCCGATCCTGGAACGCCTTTTGTTTCGGCCTAAACGGGTGGCGGCCACGCGTGTCTTGGTCCTGTCCCCGACCCGGGAGCTTGCCGTACAGACCCACTTGATGCTGAGCCGTTTGAGCCAGTACACGGATATGGTCACCTGCCTGGTGGTGGGCGGCAGCAAGAACATGCGGGCCCAGGAAAGCGAGCTTCGGGCCCGGCCAGACATTGTCGTGTGTACGCCGGGGCGGATGCTGGATCATTTGATGAACTCACCCGGTGTCTCTGTGGACGATCTGGAGATCTTAGTGCTCGACGAGGTTGACCAGCTCGTCGACCTTGGGTTTGCGGCGGAGGTCGAGTCCTTGGTTAAAGAGTGCCCCCGCCAACGCCAAACGTTGTTGTTCTCGGCCACCATGACGGCTAAAGTGGATGCCTTGGCAGTCCTGGCTTTGAACCGGCCTGTCCGGGTCCGGGTGGACGTCTCCCTCCAGGTCGCCCCCCGTTTGGAGCAGGAATTTGTGCGGGTGCGAGGCAAAGGCAGCGAGGAGCACCGCCACGCCATCCTCCTGGCTTTGCTGGCTCGTACCTTCAAGACCCGGACCTTGGTGTTTTGCAACACGAAGGCCGATGCCCATAGGACTCGACTGTTGCTGGAGCTCTCGGGTATCAAGGCGGTGGAGTTGCATGGGAACTTGACGCAAGCCGAACGCTTGGAGAGCCTCCTTTGCTTCAAAGAGGGCAAGGCCGACGTGCTTGTGGCAACGGACTTGGCGGCCAGGGGCCTGGATATTTCGGGGATTGCGGCGGTGATCAACGCAGAAATGCCACGGACGCGCGCGACCTATGTACATCGGGTGGGGCGGACGGCACGCGCCGGTTGCGGAGGAAAAGCGGTGAGCCTGGTCCCGGATGCCCTGCGTTTGTTCATGAAACAAATAGTCCAGGACGTGGAGGATACGTCGACGGTCAAATCCCGGGTGGTGCCGCCCCCGGTCCTGGCCCACTACGAGGCCAAAGTCTCGGAGCTGCAGGCGGCCATCGAAAGTCGGTTGAAGGAAGAGGCGGCGGAGCGTCAGGCCCGGTGGGCGGAGATGGAAGCCGAACGTGCCCAGAATCTGGTGGAGCATCAGGAGGAGATCCTGCAACGCCCAGCCAAGCAATGGTTTCAGAGTAAGGCTGAAAAAGAGGCGGTCAGGACGGCGGCCGCCGCCGAGAAAGCAGCGGCACAAGGGAATGGAAATGGGAAGCTCTCTGCTTTCGGGACCCAGCGTGCATCGCTCTCCTCCACCATGAACTTAACCAGAAAAGAGAAACAAGCCTTGGAGGAATCGGCGAAGAAGAAACCGCACCGATTGAATCGGGCCAAGCGCCGGCGGATGGAGATGTTGAAGGAAGAGGAAGGGGAACGGAGGGAAGCGGTGGAGCAGAGTATGGAGGAGGACGGTGAACTGCCCAAGAAACGGAAGCTGGCCACAATGACGTCGCAGAAAAGTGTAGCGAGGGAGGCTAAAAGAGCGGCCCAACCGACCCGTGTCCGTGCCGAGGGGAGGGCAGCGGGAGCCATTCGGGTCAAAACCGCACGTGGAAGTGGGAGTGCGGGCACTTTGCAGTTGACAGAAGGTTTCGACAAAGAACTGGACACCGTGTACCGGAAAAAAGGAAGGGAGGAGCCAGGGGGAGGGACAGGGCCCCATCAGAGAGACGAAGGGATGGCTGGGAGAGAGAGGGAGAGTGCCTACAAGTTCCGCGGCTTGTCGGCGACTTCGGCGGCAGGTGGAGGCCTTCGTAAGCGGAGCAAACCAAGCCATCATGCTTTCAAAAGTAAAAGCAAACATCGGCGCCGTTGAGAAGACATGCGGGGCGGAGGATGCTGGACCGCTGGAAAGGCGCCCTCTCGAATCCGACGATGAAAGTAAACAAAGCAAAAAAATGACCCAATGGGATGACTCCAGTCAAAACTTCAGATCTGCTGCATGCAAACGAATTATTTGGATCGTCTGAAGTTCATGGCAACTTCTTTCTTGTCGTCTCTCGCACCTTCGCATACAGAGTCATCATCCACAATATCTAAAGCTTGCCCGTTGAAAAATCCTGCTCCCTTTATCCAACCCTCTGAACTATGTCTACGTTAGTGACGAGAATATAGTTTAAACTTTTCAACACTGGTAACAACGAAATTTGCTTGATTCAAATGAGTTTAGCCTAGGCAGGGTTCAGTCAAACAAAACCACACAGACAGTCGCACACGTGCGGAAACCCCCACCGCCGCACGGAAAGCAGGTTCTGGCAAAAAAAAGGATTGAAAGGCATCATAAATTCCTATTCATGAGCGTTGCATGCTATTTGCACGCCCTACCCTTGTCAACGAGTCCTGTACAGCGATCCATCTTTTTCGAACGACTTGCCCAGCACGGGGGAAGGTCGTACCAATGCCGCTTGACCCAGGACTATGCCCATCCACGCCAGGATACCGCCTGCTATTCCGATCAAAGGCAGTCTCATGAGGCAACTACCAGTCTACAAATTCGCACATGGAACAATACGTCCAACTGCAGGCCCGTATTCCATCGCACTTGTGGCCCGTGTCGGTGTGTTCCTGGCACCGTCATCATCGCCGGCGAGACTGGTTTGTAGAAAGAGGCGCCGCGCGGCGGAAGGCACCGCCACATTCCCAGGTCTGATGTGGTTTCACGTCGTCAAGACAGCATTAGGTTGTGTGTTTCATGTGTTCTCTATGTATTGAATGTAGCCTTGCTTTTCACCATGTTCGCGGCTGTTGTTGTTGTGCGTTTTGTCCTCTTCTTGGCGGCTCTCTTTCTGCCTGCATTTCCCACTCTTTTTGAATGCCTCGCTCCTTTCCTGTTCCTGGAGTGCGCAGGTGCACGACTGGGCGGAAGACGGGCGGGGGACAGTGGATGTCCTGTTACCTTGCTTGTCTGAACATACTTTTCCATGTCGATCGACAGATCCACTGACGGATAGTTTACGAAGTTATGAGACTTTGCACTGTGTGACACCGATGTCAGCCTCCCCAGAGCGGAGTGTAGCCTCGGCCGGGCAACCTGATCTCGGCATTGTCCATGCCACCATTTCAACACAACGCCAAACCGTGCATTCCGCTCTAAGGGCTAAAGACACGTACGACGTAATTATGCTGCACTCTTGGCTGGGTTTGATGTCACGTTGCCCTTTGGCTGGACAGTCAAGTCCCTCCAGACCAGACAGTGCTTCTTTTTCTTTCCGTGGGCGAAGGGAATGCACAGGGGCGTTCCATCCAGCGCGGAAAAGAAAACTCTCCAAGCCCTCACGACGCTCTTGTGTATACTTTATAAATCACACAGATTTCATCTAGTTGTAGTATACTGGTTTCGCGACAGAGCAGCGTTTTTAATCGGACGTGACGAGCTCGAGCAAAACCGGCAGCACCACAAGCAAGTGTCTCGCGCCTGGACCTGAGATTACTCTTACCCCGTAGATTGCGATATATAGCGTTGTACAAACGCCCAGACCTTCCTCAGTAGGTCTTTTCTTCTCCCATTCTCCACTCACGGCGTGCAAACGTGCGGCCATTACCCGGGCAATCACGGCGACCGCGAACCTCACCAGTGGCTCGAGCCTGGAGCTTGCTCAGAACAAGCTTGGCGACAAGATGAACGATGGTGCGGTCGTACCGACTGCTTCGGGCACATCTCCGTCCTACGATCGAGGAGGTGCTGCGAGCGATGAGAGCAAGCCTTCAGACCTCTCGGTAAGTGTGTGTTTACTTGTCGTCTGCGTCGCATATGTCTACTTGTCGTCTGGGTTGCTTCTTCGGGTTCATGGTGGGGGTCAACAGGCATGCCGGGAATTCTTTTCTGGGTCAAATTGTCTTCTTGGTTTATGGTGCCTCAATATTGGGTGTGTTTTGGGGGCGCGAACGTGGGGGAGTCTCACCTCCTTGTCCTCCTCGTTCCCTTGATGCCTCCTGTAGAATGGCGGGGGGGGTAGCCATCCGCTCCCCTCCGCTGCTCCACCCACCTGGGGTCAGGGTAACATCAAGGAGGACCCGAGTGCGGACGAGAACCCCGTGGACAAGGCACCGCTTGTCTATTACCCCACCGGGGAGGCGGACAAGAAAGCGGGGGCAGGCAGTCATAAGAAGAAACGACCCGTGACCGCGATGAAGAAAGCGTATATAGCGCTGCGGAAGTTTACGGTGGCGATTGGCTTGGCCGCTTTGGCCATCTTTGTGTACATGTAAGAGGGAAGCGGGTGGGGGGAGGGAAGAAAGGGAACACGGGTGGTCAGAGGGGGGGAAGACTCTGGAGCGCTCACATCCAACTTTTCCCATACTCCATGCAGGCCTGTAATCCTCAAAATCATCGTTGGTCTCTTCATTCTCTTCATCTTGAGCCTGATATACCTGCCCCGCTCCGTCAAACACCGATGGGAGGTTAAGTTCATGGTGGCTCAGGGATGGACACTGCGGCAATGGTTTGTCTACTTGGCGCGGCATAATTTCGTCGTCGATCCCATCTATTGGCACCGGGCCCTTTTCATTACCGTCATCAGGTGCGCAGGACAAGGGCGGCTTGCATGCTGAGTTGTCAAGCTTGATGGTCCCGATCGTGGCCTCTCTCACCCCGCCTTTCCTCCCCTGTACCCCGTGACAGCACCTTCACCTCCTTCGTCTGGGCCCCCAAGGAGGAGAAAGAATACCCGGAGGAAACCATCCGGGCCACGACCATCCAACAGCCCCCTCTTTTCATCTTGGGCCATTTTCGGAGCGGGACGACGCGCCTGCATGAGCTCATGTCCAAGGACGATCGCTTCGTCGCCCCCACGGTGTACCAATGCTTCGCGCCCCGCGTTTTTTTGCACCGGGAGGAGGCGATCAGCGAGCAGTTTGGAAAGCTTCAAATGCGTCGGCCCATGGATAGCGTGAAGGTTCGGATGGAAAGCCCGCAGGAGGACGAGTTTGGTCTGGTCAATCTGTGTGGCCTCTCCCCTTACATGGGGGCTATTTTTGCCCGGGCAGAACGGATCAAAAACACCTACTTCCAATACCTGTCGTTCAAGGAAGCCTCGACGGAGGAAGTGGCGCGATGGAAAGACGCGGTAGTCTTCTTTTACAAGAAGGTGTTGTTTAAAAAGCAAGACAAGCGCCTGATCCTCAAGGTAGCGAAGGGCCTGGGAAGGGCGGTGGGGAGGGTGGAGGGGAAAGTTTATGGATTGTTCGAGGACAGTCGCGCCGTCTTTCCCCCTCGCAGGAACCATGCCCGCGATTTATTCCCAACCCCGCCAAATGTCGTCACCGATTGCTCTTTCCCATACCCCCCAGTCCCCTGCCCACACCGCCCGGCTCAAGCTTCTCCATGAACTCTTTCCCGACGCCAAATTCATCCACATCTCCCGCAACCCCTTCGAGGTCTATCAGTCCACGAGCAAGCTCTTCATGGACCTGCTCATTCAGGTTAGTCCCACAATCTGCTCTCGGTGGGGTCTCTTGCTCTGTGCGAGGGGGGTTTGGACGGGTGGTGTCAGGCTTCTGCCTGGAGCCGGGGTTGTTTGCCTGTGGGGCCGGATGTTTCTCGTACCGTCCGCTGCGTAGATTGAGTGCCACCGCAGATGGTAGGCAGTCGAAGCTGTCCTGCTCACTTTCTCCATTGCCTCGGCCCGTTTTGGGCTCGTTTTCTTCGCCCCTCTTCCAGTGGAACCTCCAGTACGTGGACTATCTGGGCGACATTCAATCTCACCCGGAGGACACGGAACTGCACCGCTCCATCCTCCAGCTCTATGGAGGCATCTACGACTCTTTCTTCCAAGGTGGGTGGAGTTGCCGATTGGGGGGGGGCATGGGGTATCTGTCTGGTGAGCATGCAACGGCCGTGGTTCAAGATGATATCGCGATCATGCTGGCTGGATTGCTTTCGAAAGGCTTGCTGTCCTCACTCTCCTCTCTACTTCCCTCCCTCCCTCCCTCTACTCCGCATTGCGTAGATTTGGACGAGCTGGGCTTAGGGAAGGACGTGTTGACCTACGTCAAGTACGAGGACTTGATGCGCTCCCCCGTCGGCGTGGTGGAGAAGATATACAAGGTAGGCCAAGGGTATGGGGTACGGCTACGGGGGGGATACGGGAGTTTTGGGTGCGTGCGCGGTGTAGAACTGATTGTTTGTGGTCACGTGTGTCGTCCAGGACTTGCGACTAGGAAATTTCGAGAACGTGCAACCGCTTTTGTTGGAGGCTACTGCCAAGGACGGCGAATTCAGACGGAACGCGCACCCGGTAAGGAGAAATCGGAGGAAGGGGAGGAGGTTGGGAGAGAGGATGGGGGCCACGAGCACAGGCATTTCTTAAATATATGCGTTTTGACCATGGTTACTCTCCCCTCCCTCCCATCTACCCGTAGAACATATCTGCCAACGTCAAGAACGACGTGCGAACCCGCCTGGCACGTTACTTCACCGAGTTTGGCTACGAGCCGGAGCACGGGACCTCCGTGAGCCAATGAGCGCCCAGACAGGGTCGACTCTCAGTCGGGAACAGAAGTGGATATGAGGGCTGTCCGGCTTTGCCATCCCCAATGGTAAATTATTGTAAGCGGCGAAGGCGTCCGTCGTGAGAGGAGGGCTTGAAAAGGTCGCCAAGCCAGGGGTGGGAGAGGGTTCCTGGACCAGAGTGCAGCGCTGAAAAAGTGGAGGATCGGGGATGGGAAATGGGACACTAGGGAGTCACAGATAGAAAAGAAGGCTGCTTCGGGAAGAAAACTGTACAGGTGGAGGATTAATGACCTCGAAAAGGGGCTTTCTCCGGCTCTTTCCGCATCTGAAAGCTGTCGCCTTCCCTTTTCACCGCGCAGAGTGGAGGAATGTTCGGGCGGATGAAGGGGAAGAGGGTGAGGATGTGGAAGGAAAAAACGAAGAAGGGAAGCGAGAAGGATCACGACGTGTGTGGGAGAAGGAGGGCAACGTTCGCTTCTCTCTGGATCCCTCTGCGTCTGGGTGGGAATCAGTCAGGCGAGGCTTGCGAGTTAGCGATTGGATAATGAAAATTCTCTTTTAATTTCTTTCTTTTATATGCTTGGAAAGAGATATGTCAGTGCTTGTTTTTGTGTGAGAAGGTGGCGATAGAAGCGTATGAGCGGTCAAGAAGCAAACTCGGAGTAAACGAGAAAGGGAGAAAGGAAGAGTAAGAGAATAAAAGTCACCAATTTTCTGAGGAAGGATAGAATTGTCATAAAAAAGTGGGAAGAAAGCAATGAAGAATCAAGCGGCGGATGGCATTGGAGCGGTTGTAGACACACAAGGAGAGCTTGAGCTTGGAAAGGGGGTCAGGGCAGGACGCGTCCCGTCACTAGGCTTGGAGTGAGGGGCCACCTAGCCCGCTCGTAGAGGCAGGATTTGAAAAGAAACTCGCAAAGTCTTTTGGCATTCATAAATAGATAATGACGGAGACACCGCGTGTCTCACGCCAGGTCAAGGCTCTGATATTTTAGCGGAAGTGGTCGGTTGCTTTATGCTCAAATTTCTTCTCAGCCGTTTATTCCTTTACGTCTTCCGTGCGGTCGAGACGGATCGTAATTAAAAGCCACACGCCCTATGTCCGTCGCATGGCCTCACTTGTTGCCCGCGTGGTACGCAGGACACGCTCCGCGGGGTGGAGCACCAGGGAGTAATCAAGTGGTAGATCGACCGAAGGGTCGTGCCGTACACTCTGTCAACAGGCGCACACACCACCCCGAGAACAGACGGGATTGAGTTTTAGCAACAAGACACCGTTTTCGCCGAATGTCGTAGTGCTTCCGCCTCGTATGACAAGTTCCTTGCTTCTTTCAAGGAATTATCCAAGGGTTCCGCTTCTATCTCCTCATGCATCTGTTGGAGGACATTCATCGTATCTATCTTTTTTGCTTGTCGCCTTGGCGAGCCCAGCCTTGCTTGTCCACGCTGAGATATCTTCCGTGACTACATTTCCTCGTCCGCCCCGCCGACTCACTTGGGGAGGCAGCAATAACCCGTTCTCGCCTCTCTTTGCCTGCGATGAAGTCGAGGAGACAGGCTTGCTGCCAGTTCCCGCAGCTGGACGTTTGGATGACGTCAGAAGTGTAGTTGCCGAAGGAATGGTGAGGGAGGGGTGGGTGCGACTTATTTCATGAGCTTGACGTTTGCTGCGTTCGGCGCTACTCCCACTCATGAAAGCCGGCCCATCGATGGTGTCAAAAAGGTCGTTTGCGGACAGCAGCAAGCTTTTCTTCTTGGGTGCATTCTCAGGTGGCTACATCAAGAAAATTGTGGTGCAAAAACCATATGAGAATATAATCAGAGAGTGCAGTCAGAGTTGGAGAAAAAAGGATCATTAAACGACTTACCTCTGATCTGTCGGCTTTGGATTCCTCTTGCACTTTTGCCTCCTGTTCCTCCTCAGACGAAGAGCCATAATCGGCCACAAGCCCTGCCAGAGCCATCCTTTCCCCCTGCGATCGGTAATTTGGATGTCGGCATGAGTGATTTTCCTTAAATCGCACGTAATACCGCATCCTCGAGCACGACATCACATGCACGAAAGAGATCGCTCATCACTACGAGCGATCAAAAGCAGGGTGGGTTCTGTCCCGGGGGGGAAATTCTGCTGATTCACGCCCTTGGGGGAAAGCGCGAGTCAGCGCGGTGTCATACATATTTTATCGTTATTTCCGTATATGTGTTTATGCTGGGTAGAGTGTATGCTTGTGAAGGACTCAAGAGACGTCTGTGGGCAGGACCTCGCTGAGCATCGGCCCACGCTCTACTGCAAGTACCTTAAATTGGAGGGTTCATGTCTTGAATAACCCTCACGTACGCCCAACATTCCCTTGTTCCGAAGGAAACTGCATTGCAATCTACCGCAAAGCCCGTGGACTTCTCAGCACTCCCCCGCACTGCTGCATAGCGGAGGGAAGAGCGTGTTTTTGCCTCCTGCCCGGGTGATTCCATTCTTCCGCCACCTGTGAACCGCATTTTCGCAACCACCAAAAGTGCACATCCACCATCATGGCTCGGCAACTCCTTCTGAATACTCTAACCGCAGCTTTTGGCGACTTAGTGGAGGGTTTGACGGAAGAGAACTTGAAAGTGGGAGTGTGGAGCGGCGAAATCCTTTTGAAGAACTTGCGATTAAACCAAAAAGCTATAAAGAAGCTGAACCTTCCCGTCAATGTTCTTCATGGATACATTGGCTCGTTCCGGGTCTCCATCCCTTGGGCCCGCTTGACCTCGGAATCTGTCTCTGTGGAAATCGAGAACGTTGTCTTGATCGCTCAGCCAGCGGATCCCATGAAATGGAATCCCGAGGACCTTCGGCGCTCGAATTTGGCCGCCAAGAGGTCATTGCTCGAGAAAGCCACGGAAACCGCACAAGCCTGGAACGTAGCTCGGCGCAACTCCCTTGCTGGCGGCAACGAGGGTGACAAAGGCGGGGGTGGGAAAGAGAAAACGGGATATTTTGCCAAATTGGCCACCCGCATTGCCGACAATTTGTTTGTGTTCTTAAAAAACGTTCACGTTCGCTTCGAGGACTCGGTCTCAGACCCTTCCGGTGCCCTGTCCGTGGGCGTTATCATACAAGACTTCCAAATCCAATCCACCACGAACACTTGGGAAGCGTCCTTCGTTTCGCGGGAAGAGGAGAAGAAGCGGGCGCTGGCCAACGGACAGGTGCCCGCCATTTACAAGAAGATGATGATGAAAGGCTTCGCAGTGTACTGGAACACGCGTTCTCTCGCCTCCTTGGGGCCCTTGCCTTTGGACGCCTTGTTGAAAGAAATGAGCAAGTACGAAGAGGTGACGAAGTTGCCCGGGGGGAGGGCGGAGGGGGGGGGGGAGCCTTTGACCTACATCATTCGGCCTGTCACGCTGTCCCTGAAGCTCACGCACAACGAGGAAGGCGACCCTCGCCTGCCCCTTTTCTCCGCGGACGTGGAGCTTCCCTCCCTGGCTGTGGGCGTGGAGACGGAGCAGTACGCGCAGGCAATGGCCGTGAAACACACCTTCGACAAGGCCCAACGCATGGCCCTCCTCTTGCCCTACCGACCTTCCAAACCGGTCAAGGAGGATCCGGCCGCCTGGTGGCGGTATGCCTTTTTCTGCGTGCGGAAAGCGACTACCTCGCTAGATATGGTCCATGTGGTGGAAATGTTCCGGAAGCGTCGCCGTTACCTTCAACTTTTTGAAAAGACGTTGAGGCATCAAGAGGCGGTGACGCAGGCCGCGGCTGTGGACCCTCCGGGTGGGAGAGGAGGCAAGTCCAAGGCGAAATCAGCCGAACAAAGCAACGCGGCGGCGGAAAACGCCCAGAAAATCTTGGCCGAGGCCCCCGCTTTGACAGGCGAGGAAGAAAGGGCGTTGGACATGTGCGAGGAGACCGTGCCTGTGGACGCGTTGGTGGTGTGGCGCACCCTGGTGTACTCCAAGCGGCGAAGGGAGGCCAAGCAGCAGCAACAGCAACAGCAGCTCGCCGGGGGGGGTATCCGGAGGAAAAGCAGCACGGGAATGGGGAGGAGGAGAGGGACAGGGAGTGAAAGCGCAGGGAGGGGCGGGAAGGGAGGCATCGGAAGGACAAGCCCTGCTGAAGGGACTTCGAATGAATCTGCGGGTGCCCGGGGCTTTGGGGGCTGGGTGGCGTCCCTGTGGTCGGGAGGGGGGAAAGGCGAACAAGGGAAAGGGAGGGCTTCCTCCGATTCATGGAGTTCGGACGGCGAGTTTGAGGACACGATGGAGGAGATGCCAGAGGAAGGGGAGGAGGACTGGAGAGATGTGCAGGAGGTGGGGACGGAATGGCCGGAAGAAGAGGTGCAAGAGGGCGACATATCCCTGAACGAGCTTTTGGCCCAGGCAGAGGCCAACCTGCCTCCTCCTCCCTCCGTCCAAGCGGACACAGAGCTCTTTGCCGTGCGTCTCCAGACGGCGAGCACCATCTCCCTCTACGCGAAGCGTCGCACCCCGCTGTTGGAGCTGACGTCCTCCCTGGACTTGCGCGTGCACCAGAAAGGCGACACGTTCTCGGCGGCTGTCATCCTCCCGACCATATCTCTCAAGGATTCGTTCACGCCCCACCCGCTCTTTACCCACATCGCCCAGGCGGGCGCCGGGGAGGGGGCGGAAGATGCGAACAAGGATGGAAGGGACAGAAACCGGCCGCCCATTTTCAATTTGAATTTCTCCACGTCCCCGCAATCCACCTCCGTGGAAATCCGCACGCAGCCCCTGGACCTGGTGTATAGCCGGGGCTGGCTCGCTCAGGTGTTACACCTCCTCAGGCCCTCCCCCGAAATGGCCGAGGCCTTGGCCGCCCAAGCGGTGGATAACATTGGCCGGGCCACCGCGGCGGTGACCGCAGACGTGATTGGGAAAGTGGCCTTGCGGGCAGACATTGAGATTGCGGCGCCCAGAATTTTCATCCCGCTGATGGAGACAGAGGATCGCGGATTCCTGCTTTTGGACACCGGGCATCTGAGCGTCCAAGGCGGGACTCAGCCAGGCGACGCCTCGTCGTCGGAATGGGAAGTCCGACTCTCGCGTATCCAGAGCCGGTTGTGGCGGCGGAAGGCGGAGTGGTTGCTCGCCAAGGCAGGGGGGAAAGGAAAAGGGGGGGGGACGGAAGGGCAACTGATTGAGCCGTTTGAGATCCGTG
>Ga0102934_1000627_pt1 | contig 23955 bp, 12 predicted proteins | sample SalPonR2_A_D1_MG_FD_78175 | JGI IMG/M metagenome (GOLD analysis project Ga0102934, IMG submission 78175) | Salt pond soil microbial communities from South San Francisco under conditions of wetland restoration - Salt Pond MetaG R2_A_D1_MG | ecosystem: Environmental > Aquatic > Marine > Intertidal... | reverse complement strand
CCAGGAATGGTTGAAAATCGGGCGCTTGAGATGGCACAACAGCGACAGGCAGCTTCTACAGGTAGGGGGGCGTTTGGAATGGAGGAGTCGAAGCAGAGGTCCGACCAGGAAGCGACGGAGGAAGCTGCCGTTGAAGCCGCCTTGAAGGCGTCGAGGGAGGACTTCGATTCCTTCACGGACCTGGAAACCGCACTGGAGTTATCGGCAGAGGCGCATTTACAAGCGGAACTGATGCGGTCGGCCGTGGCATCAACAGAGGAGGAATTGGTGAAAAAAGTATTGGAGGACAGTTTGAAGGGATCAGACGGGGAGCAGGGACCAAGCACGGAAGAGGAGATGGTGCGAGTCGCGATGAAAGAATCACTGGCCGAGGGAGGGTTGGCAAGGGACGAGGGCGCGGCAGCAGAAGCGGCGACAATGGTAGATCACGAGTACCAGGAGGCTTTGACCCTAAGCATGTCTGGGGTGGGGGCGGATGCCGGGCGACAGGGCGAGGCCGTGGATTTTGGTGAGCTGGTAGAGGACGGGGAGCTGGCCCGAGCAATTGCTCTCTCATTGAAGCACATACAGGGCCAAGATCAATCTCTTCAGGAGGATAATTATAGTGTTGAAGAAGACCACGGCGCCTCATTTTTGTCGATGTCGCCTGCTCCCGCCAGTTCGTCACCGCCCGTAGCTGCTGATTCTTTCGGGAGTGGCGCCAGCGTGGAAGATGCATACCTTCGAGAGCAACACGAAAATCTTGAACAAGCTCGCGCGCGAAAAGAAGAGGCTGACCTTCAACGGGCTGTGGAAGCTTCCTTAGGACAACAACATTGTAGTGATGGAAGGGGACCTGATAATTGAGCTCGAAAGAAGACCACCCCCTAGTAATGATATTGACAATTTATGATCACTATCTGAGGACGACAAATGTACATACTATGAGTAGAATGTGTACGAAGTATGTAAAAAGGGACCAAAAAGAAGTATTTTCCAAGAGCATATCACAATTGGCCGTTCGACTATTTTTTGCCACTTTTTAGCAGCTCGACCGGGGCTAAGGGTCGGCCACCTTCAAAACAGTTCTTCCGGTACTTTTAGCGGACATGACAGCGTCTGCAAACGATTGAGTTGTACAAGATAATGTTCGCACTATTCACAATTAGAGAAAATGATAATAGAACGATGGCAGATGGCTCTCACTATGTGCGTGTATTAGCAAACACTCCGGTATTGACTCTCGGCATCATTCCTTGACCCCTGATCGACGAACACCTTCTAGCATTTCTAGGAAGTTTCGACGAAAACAGTAGACGAGGCAATCAACATTGAGAATGCCCCTGTATAAGGTCATGCAATGCATATGCAGCACCTATACTTCCGCCAACCACACCTAAAATTATCAATGAAATGTAGCTCAATTTATGGTAGAAAAGTGCTGAGTTGCGGTATAAGACCAGTCCTAAAATCCCAGGCACCACAAATGCTAGCATTCCCGCGCCAACCGATCCAATCAAAGCGACGAGCAACTCGAATTCAGGCACGAAGTAGGCAATTATCGAGGTTGTTAGGACCAAACCCACTCGCACCCCTACGTACTTTGCCGTCATTTTCATCCTGTGACGTCTCAGATCGTTTCCACAAGACTCCCACGATATGTCAAGTGAATGGTTGTCGCCAGTTGTCAGCAGAGGAGAAACCTCTGAAAAGGAAGCATGGTCCGGCCCCTCGTTGGGGAAGAGACGTAAATCGATCATTTCGAAGACTGGGTACATTTGAAAGCCATCTGCGCGAAGACACATGTTGAAAAGTCAGATATACGGACCACGCAAAGGCGGGTATGAAAATGCACTCCCACCCCATATGTGACGAGACTTCCCCGCGACTCCCAGCTGTACTCAACCCGAACTAACTTACATGTGAAGAACAATCCGACGATTAAACAACCTCGAGCAGCGTCCGCGTAAGCGCCCCTGGAGATATTGTTAAGAATCACGCTACACAGCTCTTCTCCGTATGCGCCAAGGCCCACTATGCCAAAAAGAGAGAAAAGCAACGTGACCAAGAGCAATGTCTTTCGAAGCAACGGCGGATAAGTTTCCCGCGATTGATCTTTCGCCATGCTTCCCTCCACGCTGAGAATGGTGCCGATGCCCTCAAAGGATGCTACAATATTTCCAAAAGCTAAAGGAATCTTGTGGATGTCTGATATCCCCCAGGACAAGTCGAAAGTGCCAATGGCACGGGCGTGTGAAATACAGGCAGCAATTATGGCAAGAAATCCCATTAGCAAGGCTATGTTGCTTGCAAAACTAAACGGTAGGAAGTGCTTCAAATCTGGAACAAGACAAAGGCAGACTAGCGATGGAAAGAGGAGGCCAAATGTAATGACTTGTTGCGACAAAGATGCTCCAGTAAACTGACGCAGTGCCGTGCTCATGTAGATAACATATCCGATACAGTATCCCGCTTGTGTGAGTATCAAGAATGCCTCGACCACGTAATAACCAGCACTCCCCAGCACCACTCCTGCTACTTGCGCATATGTTTCAACAACACATGTACCATCTCCGTTCACATCAATCTGTCGGTGCTGCCGCAGTAAGTCCTTCCGAATCCGGACGAGTAGAAGGCATCCGAAGCCACTGATGAAGGCTATTATCGCAATTAAAAGGGGCCCAAAAAGCGATCCTGCGGCAGCAACTGCGAAGGGTATCGACAAATAGTTTGATCCAAGAAAAGATTTGAGCACATTTATACCGTGCTTAGCCGCTCTCTGTCGCTTCTTGCGGGATGACAAAGGGAACTCAGTATGGACTATTCGATCGTTGTCCTCTTGAATCATCATTTCTCCTGCTGAATACGGAAAAAACAAAAACTTGTAAGTATCATAGTAATTCACTACACCCGTTACATTTAAGTCCAGCACATAGTGCTCTTGCACCTGGCAGCGCAGCTACAGGTGCTTCCGTTGCCTTAAAGTTGCGCAGTGAAATGGGGCTACTTAGCATCATTTTACTGGGGTTGCTTTTGGGCGAGGTTGTACGATTCTCCCCACGACGTCAAAACGGCCAGTAAAACTTAACTCGTAGAGCTATCTCGAATACTGTGGTGATTGTTCATTTTATGAGATATTTCTTTCTTTTGCATAAGGGCAATTTTTGGTCTGTTGGACCCGAGATGGGCCTCGGAGAGGATCGGGACGCTTGGTAGCGCGGGGGGGGGTGCCAAGAAAGTGCTTATGTCCACCGAAAATAATGGACACGACCCCCCCGCAAAAGAGAAAGTGCATGTCACGCATGTTTGCTTAAATGTTGAGTGTATGTGTGTGATTTTTTTGTTTTTTATTTCGTTGAATAAAATTATTGAGGTGCATTATGCTTTTTGTAACAATGCACCACGGCTTCTTAGAGAGAAGTCATTCCACTTGCCCTGTGAGAAAGGCCCGTGTGAAGAAACGAAGGAAGGATGGATAGGGTGTCATTTTACTTCATGAAGGTATGAAGTACTCGCACGTGTAGGAGCTGTCGCGGCCAGTGCGTGCACAGGCGGGGTCAATGAAGGGCGTAGTACGAGAGGGCGGGAGAGAACTTGAGGGCGTCCTGACTTCCCTCTCACGTTTCCCAGCGAGTCCCCTGTCCGTAGTCAAACGGACGACAGCTTTGGCACCTTTTCCGCTGAGAGGATGTACCAAATGGTAAGTTGTGTGCTTATGAGCGATGCGCAGTACGACTGGTGCGCGTTGATGTGCAATAGGAGTTCCGCCACTGAAATGTGCAGATGGGAGGGGAGGTTAAGCGTGTCTACAGCGCTATTTTTTTTTGCTTTACTGTGTAGCGCCGAAAATCATATGTTATTCATGCTGGGACTTATGCCAACTTTATCATGTCAAAATCCAAAATTTTATGCCCGGGAAAGCTGCTGTGCTCCGTTCACAAGGCATCAACAAAATTCTTACTGTCGCATGTATCATTTGCCCATTCAAAAACTAATGTGCCTTACAAGACAGAAAATTGAAATTTCGACCGGAAACCAACCAAATCCATTGGAAATATTGGTAAATTGGATTTCAGCATAAATTCACTTTTCTGTAGAGGCATGTAGATAGACTTGACAATCATGCGCGTATTCTACATTCTGTTACAACGCTGTGCGACTCTCCTCGCCGGTAGCCCAGCGCTTTGAAAGGCGACGAGGACGACTATGATAAGATACATGCAGCCTCTCCAAGTACGACAATCCACATTTTCACGAAGCAGCCGCACTTCGTACGGGAAATTTCCCACCCCCATGAGGCGGCCAGACTTTCATTCGACACGGTGCATTTCTCGACGCCTTTTACTTTGCCACCTTTGCCACCATCAAAGGTATTGATAGCCTATGTTTAACCTCTTCAGTGGCTCTCTCATCCCTCCAGCCCCCTAGTTCCAAGACATGTGCTGAACCCGCGCTTCGCCACTTCTTGTTTACAAATGGGTGTTTGAGGAGCGCCTCCAAACCCAGCACGTCGCCCTTGGCGCTGTGTGCATTTTTTAAGTCATCGCGCAACAGGTACCGGTACAGAGCTCCTTGACGAAACGTATTGGGTTTGATCGGTAAACCATCCCCACTCCTTCGGGACCAGATCTCGTCCCCCCGGAAGACGGCTAACGTGTCCATCATTCCCACTATCTGCGTCTCCTCCTTGAAAACCCGTTCATCGAGGTTCGATCGTCGGAGGTCGAACATAAGCATTTTATGGTCAAAGCCTGCGTTATGCGCCACTAAGACTACAGGTTTTCCTCCCCGCACTGCGTTCACCCACCGCAGAAAGTCTGGCCATACCTCCTCAAAGCGGCGCGCCCGCTGCCGGAAAAGAAATTCATTGCTGATGCCTGTGATTTCAGTTATCTTCGCTGGGATCCAGAAGCCCGGATCCACGTACGCATTGAACAACAAACCGTCCTCGGGCTCACCTCCACAAGCCAAGCCTGCAGCAACTAGCTCATTTGCTTGTTCGTCATCCTCTTCCCCCCCCCAGTTTGAAGGTGAAAGGACCTTCGCGGCCAGTTGAATGATACGCTCTGACTCCGCCCTGAGCCCCGTGGTCTCTGTGTCAAAGATGATAAATGTAACGTCCTCCGCTTCCAGGTCGATGGAAACCCGCGGAATGGGAAGGTCGTCGATCGAAAAGCGTGTGCTCAATACGGGCTCCGTCCCGGGCATCAGGGTCAGCTCTCCTCCCTCATTCTCTTCGTCTCCAGATGACGGCGGAGGCGTGCTGATCTCGAAGCGATCTCCGTACGTGACAGTTGTCCATCCCGGGGGTAAGTCAGAAATGGAAGACGGTGCGGGGGCGGTGCACGCGTTAGCAATGGGCGCCGATTTCGATTTTTGCAAAGAAGTAGGTGGCTTCTTCTTGGACATGCCTCCCATAGAGAGCTTCATGGATGATGAGGGGCTTGCAGTGGGTTCGAGTAAAAATTTGTTCTTAGACTGAGAGCTACCTTTGCTGCTGCTACTGCTACTGCTGCTAGATGGCTGTGACTCCCTCTGAATGTTTTCCCCCGACGAAGGGGGTTTCGCTTCAAAAATCCGTAGGAGCGTTTCGACGCCTTCGTACTCCAAAACATTTCCATGTGCTACTGCTTCCACCGTGGCCCCTTCTTCCCGCCGCACGACCGAATCAGCGTGGGCCCGGGCAACCTGGTTGGCCTCGTCCAAGAGCCCCTCATGTTTAGCCAGGTCCACTAGACGGAACCCCTTGTGACCCGACTGCCGGTTTCCTAAAACTTCTCCTGGACCCCGAAGCTTAAGATCTTGCTCAGCTATCTCAAACCCATCGACGGTCTTTTTCAGTGTCAGGAGACGCTGCAGGGCCTTCTCTTTGTTGGGACTGGTGTCGTCATAGGCTAACACACAGTGACACTCGGTGAGCTGGTCCATAACCTTACGATCTGCCTTGGCTGAGACAGCGTACCCGCGGCCTATCCGGCCCCGGAGCTGATGCAATTGGGAGAGACCGAAGTACTCCGCGTGCTCCACGATACAGACCGTGGCATCCGGCACATCCACCCCCACCTCCACCACTGACGTCGACACCAGCACCCTCGTCACACCCGCACTGAAGTCTCGAAGCGCCTGCAACTTGCTCTCGGAATCCATACGCCCATGCACCATTCCAACTAGCTCCTCTCCCAGTAGTTCGACCATCGCCTGGTGTCTTTGCGTCACGGAGGTGATTTTCACACACTCCTCTCCCGCTTCCCCTCTTTTCTCCTCCCCTTCCTCCGTCCTGTCTTTATCCGAGGATCGTTTCTCCTCGATACACGGCAGCACCCAGAACACCTTTTCCCCTGAGTTCTCGAGGATCTTTTTTCGTAGACGCTCAGCGATTTGCACCAAGCTCGTCAGTGGAAAGATGGACGTGGTCACCTGAACGTCCCTTGCTGGGGCCTCGTCCAACCGACTCACCTCCATGTCCCCGTAGTTTGTCAGAAGTAATGTCCGAGGTATCGGTGTTGCGCTCATATAGAGCACGTTGGTGTCGTTGGAGAGCTTCTCCCGCTGCCTCACCCCGAAGCGATGCTCCTCATCGATGACAGTCAGGCCCAGGTCTCGGAACACAACCTCGTCACTCAGTAAGGAGTGGGTGCCGATGAGGATATCTATCTCGCCGCGCCGCAGCTCCTCTAGCAGGACTTTTCTTGCTTTGCCTCTTTTCGAATTGCTCGTCAGGACTTCGATCCGCAGAGGCCGCCACGCCCCTTCCCCCTCCTCACTCCCACCCAACCTCTGAGCATCATCGCCAGGCCTCGAGCCGGACTGAGACCCACCGTCCGTATGCGCGCTGGTCCCTCTCGTCTCCTCCACAGCCTCCCTTTCGCGTATTTGGACCTTCAAGCCTCTGGAGAGCTCCTGTAGCGTGTCTTTGTGCTGGAAGGCCAGGATCTCCGTGGGAGCCAGCATGGCCGCCTGCCACCCGCCCTCGATCGCGCGGAGCATGCCCAGCAAGGCACACAGGGTCTTTCCGGTTCCCACGTCCCCTTGCAAGAGGCGTACCATTCGTCCGTGTTTGGAGGCCATGTCCGCCCAAATCTCGTTGACTGTGCGTTTCTGCCCCGCGGTCATTTGGAAGGGTAACTGCTGGATCAAGGGCCCCGTCAGGTGGCCGTCTCCGCCCACTGCGCAGACAAGGCTGGAGGATATAGACGAGAACGATGATACGAGTGCACTGCTAGCCGCTGTGACGGCATTTTTTCGCTCTACCGCCCTACGCAAGGCGGTCGGCAGCTGAGTGGCAAGGAGCTCGTCGAAGGCCAATCGTTGCCGGGCTTTGCTGCTCGAGTGCACGTCCTCCACGCACGAGGGATTGTGGACCCGGAGCAGCGCCTCATGGAAGGTTGGCCAGCACTTGTCCTCGCGAAAGCTGTCCTTGAGCCAGTCGGAAAACAGGGGCTGAGGGTGACCCGCCGTGGCAGGAGGGGCAAGCGACGCAGGCGCAGGGGCTGGCTGGAAAGTCCGCAGCGCCTCTCGCAGGAAGTCCCGGAGCTTGTTGGCGTTCAGCCCCTGGGTCAGGCGATAAATGGGCTCCACCGTCACATTATCGCGGCGCTGTCCGTCCATCTTGACGGCCTCCGGATGGGACATGCACAGGCTCTTGTCTCCGTATTTGGCTCTAGCCACCTTGCCCTGGAGTCGGTGCACGCTTCCTTCCTGGAACCGCCGGAGATAAAAGTGACGCAGGTCGCGCTTGTAGAGGAAGAAGAGGAGGTCGAGAGGGGAGCCCTCCGAGTCGAGGCAGTGGATGGTCAGGGGCCGGCGGCCCTCGGGTTCCGTGTGCCCGACCACGCGGACCGCCACCGTGGCCGTGTCCCCCTCCTGGAGGTCGCGGACGAGCTTGACCTGGCCCCAGTCGAAGACGCCGACGGGCAGGTGGAAGAGGAGGTCGAGCACCGTGTGAATGCCCATCCTTCCCAAGGACTCGGCGGCCGCGGGGCCGACCCCTTTGATGGTCGCCACGTTCTCGAACAGTGCGTGCACTGCAGGGGCGTGACGACAGGCAGGCGTGGACGGCGATAGGGGAGGGGAGGTCAGAGAAAGGCCAGGTCTGCGTTGACGACGTCGAGGTTGCTGCGGCGGATCCACATGCTGGTGGGCAGATGTCCGCGAGGGTGATGGAACCGGATAGGTCGATCGTGTCTGGGAAGATGCGGTGGAAAAGGAAGCTTCGGGAGAGGCGGCCGTCATGTCACCGGGCACATGAATGGGGGACACGCACCCCTTTATTCGCCGTGGGGTCGATGGCGGCAGGAAAGCTGGGCGAGGCCTTACGGAAATGAAGCACAAGGCTCCTGAAACTTGGTGGTAAGCCCGGCGAGAATATCCCCCTTTGCCGCTACTACGAAGTATAAGCGTCGTGAGGTCATTGCGAGAGTGCACAGACAGTTGTGCATTACCAAGGGACAGCCATCTACTGCCTGCAGCCACACTTATACCGTAAGGCATGTGTGCTTGCAGGAAAGGGGCCAGGATGAAAAGGAGAAGAACCCTCGCCAGAAGCCTCTTTCTTGCTGGAAAGAAACAAGAGCTCGAGCAGCTGGGACGAAGCGTTCCCCCGCGTAATGCAACCACCATAAAAATGGATCGAATAAACTTCTAGGAAGATGCCTAGTGCTTGTGGCGAAAGTCTAGCCAGGCAGAACTTTGTTCCATTTGATGGATTCCTGTGCTTGAATTTGAGAGGGTTGAAGAAGAAAAGCGAAGAAAATTAGATACTTAGAAACGAGATTGGCAATCGACTCCCGGCACCAGGCTTGGCAGGTTAAAATCTCCCACATATGGGGGGTTGGGACGTCTGCAACGACAAAAATGGGAGACGAGCGCGATTAAGGCCCGGCAAGGCAGACAAGAGCGAGCAGCGATCACGACCACCACCAGCGTGCGGGCGGCTAACGTGCCAGCAAGTAGAGCACGACGTAGGCTTCCACAGGCAGGCTATAGGCTCCGGTCCAAGTGGACAGGTGTGAGGGACCGGATGATTTCACCCTTGTCGAGGTGCGAGACTGACTTCGCGTAGAAGAAGGATTGAGAAAACGAGCAAGGACCGGGGGGTCACTTGGTGCGTGCTTTCTAAATGCTGTCGTCTCCACGGTCATTGTGATGGTCCCGATTAGTCTACGCGGTTAGGATGGCTGACTCTCACTCAGCAGAACTGGGTTCGACTCCCAGATCGGGAGTTGTGGAAACATCTCTCGCTCCATCCTCCTTTTTTGTTTCGAACCCTGCACACTCTTGCCGACTTTGTAGTCCGATGAAACCTCGTCGTGTGTGCAGAATTTGAGCGTCCTTACCCCCTATACGATTCACGTTGCCTTTTTTGTTGGCTTAATCGGCTGCGGACCCCGGTTTTCAACCTCCCCCTCTCGTCCAGACCCTCTTCGTTTCCCTTTGTAGGGAATCGAGTGAATCAGCATAAAGATCCAATCAATTAACGCTTACAATGGCAGTTAAACTTTGTGTTGCGGAAGTGACGAATGGTATTGTGGGTTCTACACTTACATTCGTCAAATTGCTGGCCCATATTTCTTCCTAGAAGGTTATGCCAACCATTCTGTCAATTAGTTCCTACCAAAAACCATATATCGCGAACTCCATTCGTCATCTGTGTTATGAAGGATCTTGTATCGGACGCGTTACTTTGGCTGTTGAGCCATCATTGTTAAGGGCCACTTCGTATACTTTGTGCTTAATATCCCGCCTGACACACTTGGGATCGGTTCGTTTTTCATGTGCTTCTTTACCTCGTAAATAACTTCTTCAGTTGCTTTCGATTCTTGAGTTTTGCTCACTTTGCTTTTTCCAATAACATATAGCTTAATGACAGCTTCGCGGGTCAACCGTAATGAAACGAATAAAGCTTTAGGACGAGCAATTGACGTCAAATAGAGCTTTTCCTTGTGCTTCAATTCAATTGCACTGTATATGAGCAACAACATAAACCTAGAATGCTTTAGCTGTACCCGCGTATCAATTTATAGTTCGCCGATAATCACCTGGAGCAGCCCTGACTTGATCAGATCAACAATCTGATGCTGCGTTCAAACAGGAGCTCACAACAGTGCGCGGCGTGCAATGACAAAGGTTTTCGTGAAAAAAATCCCATGCTGAAGCATTTATTTAGTTTACATCTGTATCTCCGCACTCGCATGCTGAAACTTATTTCACGATACAGAAACACGCAAACAGTCAAACTGATAGACCGCCGATCTCGAATTATTGCAACTCGGTCCTCTTCCATATAATTTCGTTCCGCATTGATATATCATCAGCAAGAAGAAAGGAAACCATTTTTTGTGTAAAGGTGTGGCAGTTATTATCCAAAAGGTGGAGTTCCGCGTCGTACGTAGAACAAAAATCACGAATGTCATCCAATCTTCGCCGACAAATTCCTTGAAAAGCAAGTGATTGGGGAGCCGAGTTGATTGCCTGTAGGATCAAGCCATATATGGTGTACAATCTAAGAAAGACTATCAGACATTTGAAGGTGCAAGGATGGCAGACATTGCGATTGGAAAAATATTACCTTTTCTCGAATAATTCCGGGCACTCGTTCACCCCAAAGTAAGCTTCGGGCGGTCCGAACATCCGTCGGAGCGGCAGGAATGAAGTCAAATAGTATGTGCTGTGAAGAGGCAGCGACACAAATGCTCTGTGGTCTTTTTGGGACGTCATCTGACGTTGTCATGGTACTGACCACTACCGCAGTGTGCAGCTTGGGGGCCCACTTTGGCCATCCTATGAGTGGATATCGAGCTACACTCACATAATTTATCAACGGCATATCTTTTACTTCAACATCATGGAATGCTTTGCGAGTTGAAGACGCTGATTGTGATGGGCGCAAAAATGCTGAAGCACACCGGCCTTGAGTGTGTTGGCAGGTTGTGACGCTGATACCGGTCAAGGCGACGTGAACGAACAGAAATACCGCGCAAGCAACAAATCTCGTCATGATCCTTAGTAAGTGTAGGAGAAATTTGAAAGATATTTCCATTTTGCATTAGCTTTCAGAATTAATTGCGGCATCATGCGCGGAAGCTAGTCATCCTGGACCGGGGGGCGGGAGGTTATTGAAGTGAGAGAGGTCCGAGCCCGAGTGCCGACCCCGTCGTGTTGACAAACATTGTTTTAGGAGCCTGGTATCCGCATCATACCGATAATATGACCCATGCATCTGCTCACAGGGTAGGTCTTTGAGCTCTTTTGCGGTACCTTGAGCGCCGTCGGGAAAACTTCCATTGTAGCGCTTCGCAGCTCGACGACTCCATCACAGAGATGATTCCTCTCCTTCCTATTGCCCTTGGGGGAGTGCTTGCTGCACCATTTATGGGAACCCTTTACAGGCGTGCTACAGAGAGCTTGCATATCGCCCAAACCGCATACGAACATCGTATAGCTGGGGGTCTCCAGCCTACGACACCTTTAATAAATCTCTTCGTTGTCGAGAACCAAGAGCAACTTTTGGTTTGGATGAACCTGGGATACCTCGTTCTTACGTGCGGTCTATACGCTCATATGCGACGTCGGGAGAAAGCGCATCAACTTAAGCAAGTTTTGACTGTATACAATCTCATCAATGTTTTGGTCTCATCCTACGTGTCGGCTTCCATCCTAAAATACAAATTGTTTTCCTCCGTGCTGAATGCACCGCTTCCTCAGCATGCGAACTCGCATTCACCACCTTTTATTGCGACATCATTTATTTGCAACCAGCTACCTCTCGGACACCCGGGTCTAGCGTCTGTCTTTGCTGTGTACTATCTTCAAAAGGTGCGTCAAACACGGAACAAAAACTTTTATACAGGTGTACCACGAGTACCACAGTTTATATGGCTTTTATGGCTTACCCTTGTGCGGCTCATTCACTTTTGGGTTATATGCGCTGTGTTTTCAAATTCGTTTGCAGAAATCCTGCTCACCCAGAACGAGATCTGACACTTCTTTCGTCACCTCCAACATTGTCCTGCATATCTCCCCTTCCCCCCCCAAACACCCATAGTACTTTGAATTCCTGGACACGTATTTCTTCATCTTGCGACGCTCTTTTCGGCAAGTCACCTTTCTCCACCTCTTCCATCATACCTCCATCACCGTGATTGTCGGCTCGCTTATGCCCTTCGATTTTGGGGGAGACATGTACTTTCCTATCCTTGTCAACAGCCTCTGCCACGTGGCCGTCTACCTTCACTACTTCTGTACTTGCCTAGGCCTCAATCCCTGGTGGTCCGCTCATCTTGCCACCCTCCAGGTCGCCCAGTTTGCCGCCATTTTCCTCCAGAGCCTCTTGGCGTTCTACGAAGGGCCCCGGTGCGGTTCGCCTGACTTCAGCAAGATCTTGATGATGGTCTATACGGGTTCCATGCTCGTCTTGTTCTCGGATTTCTTTTTCAAGCGCTATATCCTGCGCCAGCCAGCGTACGACATGTGCGGTGTCATGAAAAATGACCCGGCAGAGGCGGGGCTTTCAACCTTGAGCTATGTAGGCAGTGTGCGGCTCGGACCAGACGGCTCGGCTGTTGTGTGTCTACCTCGACATTTTCGTGAAGGCCTCTCTTCGCCCCTGTATGTCTATCACCTAACGCCAGTAGGCTCACCGATGCCAAACCTTTACGTGTCTCGAGAGGTGCTTTGGGGGAGCGGAATTAGCGACGGGGAGATCAACCGTAAGAGAGGCGATAGAACCAGCAGTGAAGGTGTTGTCTTGATGGAGCAGGTGGTGCAGCGGGCTGGCGGGAGTTACACTTTCGTCGTACGCGGAGGGAGGCCTAAGGGGCTGGTGTCCTGGACCGTATGTTGCGTCGTAGGCGATGAGGCCATTCGGCAACATTGAAAAAATAAACCAAATATGTCGCACAGAAACAAAATTGTAAGTTCGAGTGTGCTTCATTAATACAAGAAGTGTATGACCCACCATTGCATGGTTCTCAGAACAAAAAAGGCTCCGTTTATACGGCGTATTGTACAGCAAAATATAATGGGAATGCACAGAGTAGTGTAAGATATTTTTCCTAAGAATCAAAGCCGTTGCGTAAGTGCGCATACATACAAGCAATTGTACACTCTTGTTGACAAAAAACAGGCGGCTTGGAAAGAGCGGCATCAATATTTTTTACATTCCTTCTGTGCACCTTTGTAACCACTATAATAGCTCCATCGTATGACGTATGCACATTTCAGGGTCAGTATCTTTTCTTCTCGTTCAGAGTCTCACAATTATGTCAGACCTAGCGGTGCAACAGTAGGCAAGGTCTATTCTTACCGGCTTACTTGACAATCATGGAATGAGCTATATCTTGTGACCTGAAGACCGTAGTGATAGGCATTGTGTTCCATTTTCCTTGATGTAACTCTCTGATAAGCTATATACACGCGCTACCTTAATAAAGCTGAGCGCACGACAGCTGGTTGATGGTCGGGATCTGCCGTCAAGGCCTTTGGTACGGGAAACGTGGTCTGGATTTTCCAAGATGCTGTGGCTCGACGAACGAAGTCTAGCAGCTCCTGGGTGATATGAGATGACGAGTCGTGGTTCGAGTAGAAGACCAAAACAATCACTGAGTCATCCTGCACGAGGGGGACACCGAAGGATGAGTGGACTCCAGCGACTTGCGCCCCATCTCGACGTAGGAAAAGTTTGGCGTCGATGGAGGCGATATTCTCCAGGTACTCGGGCACCTGCGAGCGAAAGACTCGCCCCGGCATTCCTTGCCCTTCAAAAAAGGCAAAGTTTCGAGAGTAGTAAATCCACTGTGATAAGTCTCCTCGAAGAGCTAACCCGCTGCCAAATTGAAGCGAAAGCCGCTTAGTGCGAGGGTCCCGGAATGGCACCCAGATATCAGCGCTTTGGAAGCACTGGGCAGGCAGACCGAGCAAAAACGCGCGCATTGTCTCCTCAAAGGTGGATGGAGGAGAGTAGCAGAGGTCGTAAGCTCCTCCACAGGCATCACGCTGCATTTGAGGCGTGGGCTCACGAGCATGCTCTCCGAGCGCCAGCCTCACGTCCTCATCCGTCGCCCACTCGATGACCTCCGCCTCGGCCAGCCCGCTTTCTCCTTTACGAGGCACGATAGTGTCATCTGCGCTTGTTGCGATATTATAACCCTCCTCACTTAATTGAGACCCCCACTTTTCCAACCGCTCGATGGCACCCTCCACCCGTGCTTCCACGTCCATGTTGGACTCCAGGACTAATGTTGGGGCAACCTCACTGCGGCGGCCCAGTAGAGCCGCGCCATGAAGAATGCAGCTATTCATATCATGACCACCCTCAGCGATCGGTACACTACTCTCATGCTCGGACGTGGTAATGCTATGCGCTTGCGGTCCACGGGAGCCGATAATCGACTCAGGTAAGGGAAGAGCCCCGCCCTCTTCATGAACAACCTGCTCGTAGCTTAGATGGGCAGGCTGCACATAATTGGTCGATAAACTAGATGCCTGCATCCTTTCCACAGATGCTCGACAAAGGGGTAAGGTCGAGGTGAAAGAAGTATTGCGGTAGACACGAGGGTATTGATGTGATGGAGCAAGCGCTAGATTCCGAAGAGACAATGTCAGCGAGCTTTTCGACAAGTGGCCTGAAAAATCATTTCTCTCCTTGCCCTGCCTTGTTTCAACGTGTCCAACGTCATGCGGGTGCCGCCATTGCTGAGGACCTTGCGGTTCTTGTTTTTCTTGCTGGCCTTGGTGCTCCTCGTGGTATTGCTGCTGTTGCTGCTGCTGATAAGGTTGATAGTCATCAGTGTGCTGTCCTTCATGCTGCGACAGGTAAAATCCTTCCTGGTAGCCACACTGCTTAGTTGGCCGATGGACGTTTTCACGTCTCCGTCCTTGAGCTCGATGCACCGGAGGAGTCGGAGCTGCCAGAGAGCCGTGGAGGAGAAGGAAGTCTTCCGTGGCGAACACTGTGAGCTGCCGGCGCACTAAAGTACGGTCCCGACGATACAGGCGTAAAACCAGGGGCACCATCATCAAATCATGCTCTTGAACTGGCAGCTGCGGATTGCCCAGGCGCTCAAGCACACTGGCAGTGTGAACTTGGCTTTGACGAACGGCCGCCTGCAGAACACTCCCGTCTTCTCCATGGATGACCCCATTCTGGTTCCTGCCGAGACGACCTTGGAAGCCGGACCCTGTCGCACATCCTCCTCTGCTCTTCGCATCGATGAGCGGAGTGCCCACCAGGTCGGCATCGCCCCACCCAAGCAAGCCTTTAATACCAACGGAGACGAAGAGGACAGCTCCGTTCCCGGCCCGAGCTAAGACTGAACATTCGTCGCCAGGAGCTTGCCGCAGGAGGAGAAGCAAGTCCTCGATTGAAGTGGCGGCCATGACCCCGTTTTGCACCGTGAAGTTCCGGTGTTTGTCCGCGGCCAGACGTAGCATCAGGACGCCTAATCCTCGAGTCGCGAGGGAAGACGGTGGTAGAGCGCCATCTTGCTCGGCCGATGCCTGCCGGGCGCCACGCACACGCTGAAGGTGATTGTCAGGGCACTGTGCAACGGTAGGACCGATCGTCCGCCTCTTCCGAGAAAAGGTCGGCGGCGACGTGGTGTCATCCTCTGCGTTCCCTTCGGGCTTCCGCCCAGAGAGGGCCTGGGGGCCACCTGCACCACCCACGGCTTTCGGGGCGGCTGGGACCACGGTCTTCAGAAAAGCGTCCCATTCGTATAAATTGCTTACCCGTACGCCCACTTGTTTGCCGAGGTGCAGGAACTGGAGGCGCCATTCCAGTTGCAGACTGCGAGAGGCCAGTGCGGCCTCCTCGGGGGAGAGATAATGCAGGAAGAGCTCCTCGCGCCGCGAGAGTTGGCGTTGTTCCTGTTCATATCGGAAGATGCTTTCGGCAGAAATGCCCTCATCCACCAAATACCGAAAATTTCGCTTGCCCGTGCGTAACTTGGAGGACAAGCGCGCTGAAGTGCATTGAAGCAAGCTACACAGGAAGGTGCCAAGGCGACTGCCGTCCCTCAGGGGCAACATACCGGAACCGAACCCCTCCATAACCAGCTCCGCAAATGCACACTCAGCTTCTGACCACCGCCCCCCACGCTTTTTACTCAACTCCTGGTGAGAGAGCGACAAGGTTGCGCCGTTGCGGGTATAAGGCTCCGGCAGAAGCACTTCAAAAGCCATCTCTTTCCCGTCCATGCTACAGCTCGGGCAGCGAGTCACGGGCCATGGGTATACACAACGGCCATGGACGACACTATTGCAACATGTCAGCCTGACATCAGCCCGTGGACAACCGCACTTGCAGCAGTAGGAGCCCGCCTTCGGCTGCAACTGGGGGAAATTGTTCGACAATATGGACACCTTCTGAACGCGAGGCGGCAGTACATGTAGGTGTGTTACAGGCATAGTTTGTTCACCACGCCCACCTTGGTTTTGGTAAAGCTTGGTTGTCGGACTGGAGTGTTGAAACGGAGGACAAGGGCAAGAGGCCTCCCGAAATGCTTTGCCATCTCCCATGCCACCGCTCAAGAGCATAACATTCGCGCCGGACGTGCCATGCGCGGACGCCATGGCATCGCCTGATGAATGTGTATGAATTGGCCAAAGAATGAGAGAGGGAGAGCAAGTGTTGAGCTGTACTCATAATAATGCCATAATGCCGCGAGATATGATCGCCTGCGCTTGCCCGTCAGCGCTTTGCTTTCTGTCGTTGGCACGTCCACCCAGCCCAACGGGCCACAAGACAACGCTGGGATCAGATACGTCATGAAGAAAGAAGAGCAGGATGTCTCCTGCAAGGTGCTTGCACCAAATCACTAGAGCGCAGGCAAAGGAGGGGGGGGGGGGCCGTTCGTGTGTGGAAACGAGGAGGATCCGGGTATGTTTTCCACGCCAGAGGCCTATGAGGGCCTCCGACCTCGTCGAACACCGAATGACATGAAAGAGCGAGGCGGCAAGATTTTTTCAGCGGCATAAGTGTTGAAATTTATATATCTTCAATCTTTCGTTCGGAAATACATCTCATCGTGGATTTCGGTGGTAATGCTTTCATTTGGATGGAATCGCAATTAAAAACAATCAAGAACGAGTGGAACTCGCCAAAACCCCAATCAAATAAATTTGTACCGTATTCACTCCTCATAAAAAAGATTTTGTAAATGAGCAATTACCTTGATTACCCTGAGGTCTTGTAATCAAGAGCCCTGCCCCTAGTACGTGCCTCTGCACGAGCTCGTCGATGCGTTACATAACACAGCTTTTTCCTCGAAATGGCGTGTAAGTCAAGCTTTTTCGCATACGTTTGCTCACTCATTGCCTAACATATGAAGGGTATCCTTTTCGATGTAGTAAGACACCTTCACACACCAGATAGGAAAAAAAAAGCGAGGGAAGTGTGAGCCAGCAAGATGCTTGAGGCTGGAACAGCTCTGTTTGAAATCCATTAAACTTACTTTACGCACGGCGGTACCGCGCAAAAATTTCAGTATAATATACATGCCGTTTTCATGGTTGAAATCTGCTGCCTACGAACCACTTTTTGCCAAAAGATACGTAAGCAACGTCGAACTTGGCACGAGTAGCCGTCCAGGGTTGTAAGGCATCGTTTTTGTGGTCAAGGGAGGGTCAAACTCTGAGGTCAAAAAATCAGCAATGTCATCACGCAGCACGCTTGTCCCCGCTGCTCGCCTCCTGCCGTGGCCGGTGACAATCACGAGGGGGTCGCGAGGATCTTGGACGTAGCCGTGACGTGCCTTGTTGCGGGGCCAAGGTAGGTACATCTCACTCGCCGACCACTTCTTGTCCGTCTGCGTGGAGATGGCTGGGTCACAAGGGATCTCGCCACTTAGAGATTGGAAAGGAGCCGTACTCCGGAACCCCTTTTCTTCCTTGGTCCCCATCTCTTCTCCATCGGAGACTATCGACAAATCCCTCGCTACACCTGGACCATGCTTTTCAAGCATGCATTCTAAGACGTGATGCAGCGCCGCTTTGGCCAACGGCCGAGAAAAATTGTGCAGATCCACGACTCGGTAGAAGGCGACGCTCCAGTGATTGACTTGCCCCTTGTCGTAGGCTCGCTGGTAGAAGGACGCCACGAGGGAGTGAAGGGCCGGGTGTTCCATTGCGCAAATGAGAGAGTTCAGAGTGGGTTGATTTAGTTCCTTGGGGTCCACCAGCTCGATCAAATCCCAGAGATATGCTGCGACAGGCCACTGATCGGAGCGCCGACAGGCGTCAACCGCAAGCATATAACAGACGTGAGATGACCCATCTCTTGAAGTGAGCATCATATCCAACAGCACACGGACCGCTTGCTCCCAAGCCCCTCCCTTACCGCAAACAGCTATTGTCGCCGAGTACGTCATGCGGTTGATGGGCACTTTCTCATTCTTCATTTCCTCGAACCAGCGCAGAGCTTGTTGGTACTCTCCCGAGCGGCTGCAAGCATCGATCGCAGCTGTGTAGTGCGGGGTGGACGGGCTGAGGCCCCGCTTCTTCATCCCCTCCAGACAGGCGGCTGCCTCTTGAAGGCGGCCGGCTTTCGCGTGCGCGTTCAAGATCACCGTGTAAGTGACCTCATTCTGCGGTAGTCCCCGTTCCTGCATCTCAGTAAAAAGCGCAGATGCCTGTTCCCACTTCCCAGCCCGCGAACACGCCTTAATTGCCGAGCTGTAGGTGTAGCTGTTCGGCGCAATGCCTTCCTCCTCCATCCGCCGCATCAGCATCAGGGCCATCTCCCACGCCCCCCCGTTCCCGCACGCGTTCACCGCCGCGGTATAGACGATACAGGCCGGCGGACGCTTGGTGTAAACTCGTATGTCCTGAAGCAGGTCTAAAGCCCGGCTCCAGTCCCCATTCCGCGCCAGAGCGGCCATAAGGTCTGTGCACTCTTTGTCTCCCGCTGGGAATCCCTCCGCAATCATCGTTTGGAAGAGCTTCAGCGCCTCCTCGACCATGTCCGCCCGCGTCGCTGCCTCTATGACCTGGCTGTATGTTTGTGCCTGAGGCTTCAGCTTATCCTTTTCCACCATCTCGCCCACCAGGCGCACAACATCCCGCTGCCGGTTCGCAGAGGAACACAGCTTGAGCAAGGGCTGCAGGGTTGCGCTTTGACGGGGAATATCTAGAGCCCGCATGGCTTCGAGAAATGCAAATCCCTCTTCCACAAGTCGATGGACCCGCGCGTGCTCCATCACCATATTGCAGACAATGGCCCTTTGGCTCGGTGCGCGCCTCTCGAACCGATCCAGAAGGTCGGCCAGGCCCTGAAGGCCTGAGGATCCGATGCGAGCCTCCTCTGTCGCTCCTACTTGTATACGCAAAGAGTCTAGAGAGTTTGAATCGCGCGGTGGGGTGACAGACAATGATGGAAATGCCGAGGAGACCCTCGCCAATTTTAACGCTGTCCGCACGGCCTTTACACGGCACCTCGAGCTCGGGGAGAAGCTGGGGTCGGCGTCCCACCAGGCGTTAAACACGGCCAGGGCCTCCTGCTCCAGGTCACCTCGAAGGCCACAGTCCAAGACCATCGTCACCAGCTCGTCTGACTCCGGCGGGGATTCCCTCCCGCACGAGGCCAAAAAACTTCCCAGAAGCGCGCGTGCCCGGGCCCAGTCCCGGTCAACCCAACAACGTCGCAAAGCCGCGTGTCGCTGCGCCCAATGCCCCGAGTCAACCCTCTCGTCCACCGCCACGGCGTCCATCATCTGACTGATCAGCTGGGTATTGCCCGCCTTGGAACACACATGCACAAGGGAGTCCCATGCTCGACGACCAAGCTCAAGGCCCCGCCGTCTTTGCATCTCTTGGACCAGCTCCCACAGCCGCGTGCACATGCGCGAAAGGAGGGCGTGCTCATTCATCCGGTGCGCCTCTCGCAAGTCCCGCTGACAGGCCAGAATCGTCGCCTCTACCATCTCTGCCTCTAATTCGACGACGGAAGCAGACCACCGCGGCACCTCAGGCGCAGGCGTACGGCCTCTCTGCCGCATTCCAGGTAAAAATCTTTCCCCTTTTCCGACCGTTCCTCCTGGAACCGTCCGCAGATATTCCTGGCATACAATGAGGCCAGCCTCCCAAGCACCTGCGGCGGCTGCCTTCACGGCCAGGTCGCGCATATCCTTCGCACTCCCCGTCTCTAGGAGACGCCGCGCGTGCATCTCCTCTAGTAGCCGCAGCACTTCCCCCGCTTCCTGACAGCGTCCGCAAACCATAAGAACTCCCTCGTACGCCTCGCGCGTAGGCTGCAGCCCCCTGGACGGCATGCGCGAGCGCACCAAGGCCAGGGCCGGGCGCCAACGCCGGGCTCTCAAGCAGGCCTCCAGGATGTAGGAGCACATGCCCGTGTCCATCGGAAAGGCAGGACAGGGAAGCAAGCTGTTCATGACAACGGGCCACGCCTTGCTCTCCACGCACTTATCCACCAATTGGCATGCAAGTGGCTTGTCAAGCGAATATACACCCTCCGCGCTCAGTTGTTGCAGGACTTGAACACACGTTCCCACATGTCCTCCTTCTAAGGCTTTTAACATCGCTGTCCGCGCTGGTGCGTCATCAGGCAATATTTGCCTCAGATCTTTGACCACTGTGCCAGATGATGCAGGGCTCTGCCGCAGAATAACCTGCTGTGGACGGGCGCGCTGTCCGAGAGCGACTCCCTTGTTTACACCAGTCGGTGCACATCGCCATCCTGCCTGACTGTTTTCTGCAGATTTCAATGTCTGTGAAAGAGTGGAGGACGGTGGCGCCCAGCTTCTTCTCGTGCGGGGCTTCGCATTGATGCTTGTCACAATTTCAGCGCGCGACTTGGCCTGCAAGTATTTACGCTCCTTCCCGCCAGCACCTCCTGTGATAGGACGAACGCTGCTACAATTTCCAATGCTGCAGCTGTGGGAACTGCAGCTACCGCCAAGAGCTTTTCCTTTGTTAGCAAGCCGTGGTACCGAGGCGCATCGTTGCATTCCCCGCGGGGAACCCCCTCGATAGGAGTTTCGACTCCACTTGCCTACACCCCTCAATTCCTCTCCCAGGAGTAGAGACCTAGGAGCCGTGGGAGGAAAACATTGGCTTAGAGACATGCTTTAACGGGCCTGGCAAGGAAGAAACATAATGAATTGCGCCCAAGGTCAAAGCACGCCGCAAAGGACCGTTATTAGGGAGCATGGCTGTGGCTTCTCACGTCCCGGAAGCAAGGGTCTGGGTGAAGCTAGAGCGCCTTGAAGGGCGGCGCGAGGAGCATGCGGGCGCACATGCGCGTTCCCCGACGCGCGGCTTTACACGAGGTTTCGGTCATCGACCCTCGTAGCTTGAGCTAAACATCGTTAATTTACGGCAGAAAACCGCAAGATTGTGGTTCTGAGTGGTTTTGTGGCCCTTTTTCCGTGCCCGCGATCCCATGTGACCCCCTTGATCGACTCGACAGTTGCCGTCTCGCCGATTTTGAGCACTCTTACTTAGAGACACTTCAGTCTTTATGCGCGTCGAAAGCCACAATCCGTCTCACGTCTACTATTCTGTATTTGCAGGTGCGTAATTTACAAGCTGTGAAGGTAGCGGATCAAATTTTTGCTCGAGGCTTGGGCCTCCATCCTTGATCTCGTTAGCACTGCCGCCCATGTCAAAGATCACCGGGACGCGGCTGTATCGACAACAAATGCCTCACAATCACATGGATGAGGGCATATCGAGGCTTCCTGGTAAGCAAATACGTATAAATGGGAGGCTTGTACTCCGGCAGCTCCACATGAAAAAAGACTAAAAGTGAACTCCGTACTTTCTCGAGATCTCCTTGCAAATGCTCTGCAATGTTTCATGCATCGTTGTAATTCATACAATGACCAGAGCTCCTCGATTTACCCGACGACTAGGTAACGATGAATCTCTAGCAATAATTCCTATCGTGAAAGGTCGACCACGTTTTCCTTTAATGGCGCTGCAGTTTACTATGGACGAGGACGAGAACTCTGATGAAAACGACGTCGACGGCAACCTGACACGGGGAAGAGACTGGGGAGACGACAAGTACGAGGCGATATCGAGTAATTATATGGATGGATTCCAAGACGGTGTGGCATGCCGAGCACTAGTTATTCACCCCTCCAAGTGCAATGGCAATTTGTTGCACAAGGTACGTGTGAAAAACTATAAATTTGATGGTGGGTGAAAGAGCAAACTGTTACGCTGCTGACTGCTCACACCTCGTTCGACTACACCGTTTGCAGGATTATCTCGCGGGCGGACGTTGTCCACGTGCCACCATGGAAACTCTACCGCAAGACACCATAAAGCAGATCCTCCGCTTTCTGCCCGCACCGTCTCTGCTCGTCTCGGAAATGGTTTGTCGCCTTTGGCGCGACTTAGCAAGCACGGATGATGCCCACTGGGAGGTGAGTGATGGGTCAAGAGGGCCCCGAGGCCGGGTCCAATCTCTTATACAAGTGACACCCGTGCGTCATTTCGGGCCTTCATGCTCTTTCTACCTACAGTCTCAGCCCTGTTGATGTTCGATCCCAGATTAGCTCCACCGGAACAAGCTTAATGTACTCCGTCTGATCTCCGTGTTATATCAACATTTTACGTAACCACAGGACTTGTGCAAGCGAACGTACGGTCTTTCGCCTGAAAATTTCTCGCCGCCGCCGGATCCGGTGAAGCTCCTCTACATGCTCACATATTCCTCCCTTTCTGAGATTAAATATGGTTCTAGTGGTACAGGATCCGGGCGCATGGGAAGATTGGGGTTTTTGTTTTGATTCTCGACAGGATGAGGTGGAGGCAGCTGGTCCTCATAAATTTCGATACAGAGGTTGCACTGGCGAGCACAAACAGTATTTTCGTGAGTTTTTTTTTGGGTAGCGTATCTGATGAGAAGAAATGTGCCATGTTGAATTGCTCGTTGTAAATTAGGAGAAGGAGAGGAGAGGAGGGACGAATCCACACACATGTAAAGAGTGAAATCTCTTCTTACCAAACAAAACGCAAATCTGCAAGCCCTTAAAAGAAAGAATTCGCGGTTTGGAGAGAATCTTTCCCGTTGAGCGGGATTGTCGTCTCTGCATGCAGCCTCTCAGGCGTGCCTGCCGCAATCCATTTGTCCGGCCCATGTCAGCTCTGGGCTGCCCAGACCAGGTTTGCCACGACATTGGAATTCTGGTGTCGACCTGACATTTGTCGCCCCTTTTTCAACGTCGACATTTGTCGCGACTTTTTGAGCATTCGCATTGGGAATGTATGGTGATTCTTGCATTAAAAGATGTGCATGTACTCATTAGTCAAGTCAGAAAGGAAAGTAGAGGAGATTATTTGGTCAGGTGTCCTCCATCTCGCCACCCACGGTCTCAGCCACCGCCTGGCCCGCTGCCACTGAAGAGAGGAGACCCAGCGCAAAAAAGGCTTCGTCACTCCCTTTTACGTCCCGATCCCCATCTGCCCCCACCTTCACCACATCCTGGTCTTCCTCCTGGTCATCTCCCTTTCTGTCCAGGTCCTAGGGGCATGTTCTTTCAAACCATGCCATAACACTAGGGTGCCAGAGTCCCCCCCACCCTCAAACACGCAATCCCACCCTGTGCAGGGCTACACATGTACTCAGAATACTTAACGAAAGCCATGGCATGACAAATCCAGTGTGTTGCCGCAGACAACAAGCTACAAATCTAAAAATATTGAATGCTAACACGAAAATACGATTTGTGTGTGGAAGAGTCGATCGGGAACGGTGTAAAACTTTAGGGCAGAGTTGTTAAATTGAAAGCGATCAAAACATCGGCAAAAAAATCATCCATCGGGCATGAAAGGCAGAGGTGATTTTGGACGGAACTGAAGATGAAAAACCAAGGGGTGACAAGGCGGCTGGAAGCGAGATTGCAGTCCTGTAGACGGCACAGACATGATTCAGCCACGTTTCAGCATGAGGCTCAGGCTCAGGCTCAGGCTCAGGCTCAGGCTCAGGCTCAGGCTCAGGCTCAGGCTCAGGCT
>Ga0102934_1000624_pt1 | contig 24057 bp, 20 predicted proteins | sample SalPonR2_A_D1_MG_FD_78175 | JGI IMG/M metagenome (GOLD analysis project Ga0102934, IMG submission 78175) | Salt pond soil microbial communities from South San Francisco under conditions of wetland restoration - Salt Pond MetaG R2_A_D1_MG | ecosystem: Environmental > Aquatic > Marine > Intertidal... | reverse complement strand
GCGAACCGGGACCTTAGGCACCTACCTCGGGTTCACCAAAAGCTCCAAGCCTACCGAGACCCGGCGCCGCTGCCCGCCCGAGATGTCCTTCACCAGGACATCCTGACACTCCATGATCCCCAGATCCTCCAAAACGTCCCTCACCACTTCCTCCTTCTCCTCCGCGGGCCGGTCGTGCGGGAGGCGGAGCTGGGTGGAGAAACGCATCGTCTCGCGGACGGTGAAACTCCCGAGCAAGACGTCCTCCTGGGGCACGAGGGAACACAGATACCGCCAGGCCCGATGAATCGCCTTGACCGGCGTCCCGTTCGCCAGCACCTGCCCCTGAAGCCTCCGCAAATACCGGTGATCGCCCTGGACGAGGCGGAGGAGGGTAGACTTGCCGCTCCCCGAGGGGCCCATGACCGCCACCAAGTGTCCGGGCTGGAAGCAGGCGTTCACGTCTCGAAGGATGGGGGCTTGTCTGGGACGCGCCTGCGCCGTCGAGTAGCCTACGTTGACCAAATCCACGCGCACGGGGAGTATGGGAGACCTGGGGGCATGGGCCTCCGCTTCCAGGCTGGCACCGCAGTTTGGACCCTGGTCGAGGTCGTCCAGTGACAAGGAGGAGGCGGAGGAGGAGCAGGAGGAGGAGCAGTAGGCAGGAGTGTTGCTGGTGAGGGGTACCATCTCGGAGACATTCTGTCGTCGTCGCTGCGGCTCTTGCTGGGACTGTTGGTGTTGCTGATGTTGTTGTTGCCGGTGAAGCGATCGCTGCTGGCTTGCTAGTGACTCCGGAAGCGATGCGTGTTCCATGTGCACTTGGTGCACTATCGCACCGCGCTCCAAATGCTGCTGCACGTTGACGTCGCATACGCAGGCAGCAGGCCGCTCGCGTAGACTCACATCAATGCCAATTTGCTCGGAGGGAGGCCGGGACGGGGGGAAATGAGAATGGATCCCGGCGGTTCCAAGGCTTCCCGGGGTCGGAACACTCATGGTGGGGCTGCTACTCTCGCTCCTGACCGTGGCCGGTGTAGAGGGAGGGCATGCGGAGAGAGCTCGGGCCGAAGAGGCGGTCCAGGCCATGGCGGCCTCGGTCCTGTCGGGAGACTGAGAGGGTGCTGCACCGGCTGACCACCCCATCGCCGAGGATCGGAGCTAAATTCAAGACCACGCGTGGTCACGTAGAAAGAAGAGACGACTTCCACAACGTGCCGGTATGTAATGCCGTACTGAGGAAGACGTAGGGTCCTGTCGGCGGGCAGTAATGCCTCCTCGAGGACTCCTTCTTCCCTCCAGCTGTGGCGAGAGGCCTAAACTGTCAAATGTGATAAGTGACAGGGGGATAGAAATGGAAAGGTAGTTGGACAAAGGAGAATAAATTTACGCCGTGGTCACATCTTGATGTCCGGTACGTGTAAATCAATTGTCATCTGGAAGATGTGACACGAATCGATCGCAGAGCTCTAAATTTTCGATTGATCCGAGACACCATAGCTATGACGAAAAAGGTGGGGGGGTCGCCTCGGGAAGTGATAATTCGTGTCGCAGTTCAGAATAGTGGTCGGAGACAAAATTAACCATCGTCATTGTGGGAGGCACCAAAACACAGCTCTCCCTTCCAGTTTCCCCCAAAATGCCAGTGCACGAAGAGGGAGGCGTGGCGCACGATCCCTGCGGAGGAAATCCGGCGGGCGGGTGTCTGCGCTCCTGTGGTTGGACATGCAATATGCGGTCAGCAAACACGATCCAGCGACCTCCCCCCTCCATGACGTCATAACGTCATGGCCCATGGGCGCGCCCCGGGCAAACGGGCCCGTGGACGGCCTGACCGGGGACTCTGCCGCCTGATACGTGTGTTACCGTATGAGGATGCACTACAATTGGATTTTGGTTCAGGTTTAGATGCTTTGGTGGTTGGTTGTCGATCCAAGCGGCAAAGCCCGGAAGAAAGCAGACGAGAAGAGAAATATGATGAAAAAGGCACCCTCTCAGCCCCGACCGACTTTGACTATCCTACCCTAGTCTGTGCGAAATACTGATTTGCTTACGCGTCATGAACAGGCCTGAAATCAACCGAAATCGAGATACTGTTTTATACAACGCGTACAACGCGTCAGGCTATTCCTGTGACGAAGGGTAGCCTCCCTCTGACAACGTTTGTTTTGGGGAAAGTCGCGCCCATCGTCATCAACTGTACGCCCCCAGGAACGGGGCAGGAACAAATTTTAGACCATGGCGGCCCCCAGTATAGCATCATCGCTCCATAAAGAGCCTGAGCTCCTGCGACAAGAAGCAACACGCGTGCAGCAGACGCTTGAGGCACTATATCGCAGCCATTACACGACAATTATTGAGAATTACGAATGTATGACCTTTATTCAGGAACGAGGAACGGAATTTCAAGCGGACTTGACTGCTCTGCAGGAGGAAGTAGGAGGTCTGAAAGAGGCGTGTGGCCCATTTACTGCAGGCGCACAAGCCATCGTTGGGGATTTGAAAAGAAATCGACAGACTTTCCAGCATCACTTGCAGCTGGTGGAGCTGCTCGAAGTCCCGCAAGTCATGGACGCCTGTCTTCGAAATGGGCTGTATGACGAGGCGGTGGAAGTCGTCGCATTCGCTAACACACTAGAGCGTCGGCACTTGCGATCTCTGGAGCAGGCCGACCCCTACTCCAACAGTAAAAGCAGAAGCATGTTCGACGAGGGGGGACGAGGTAAGCACACCGTCGTCATCGCGGGCCTGGTGCAGGAACTGCGCGTCCTTCAAAGACAGTTGAGGGAAAGGCTTGTCTATCAGCTTCGGCTGCCTATCCAGCTACCACGGTGTCTGCAGATCATCTCCTGTCTGCGGAAACTGGACGGCCTGGCTCTTGACGCCCGTTCCCAGGGGCCGCGGAAAAGGCAGCTCTCCCTCTCTGCTGCTCCGGCGACGGTCAATCGCGGTCGGATCGGGGCCGCACACGATGTAAGCGGGCATGATGAGTTGGAGAAAGAGTTGCAGACCGAGTTTCTGGACGCCCGGGATGCCTGGCTCCAGTCTGAGTTGGAGCAGGGCAGGAGCGGCGCGTCCGGCGCCCGCGGGCACGGGGTCGGGGTCGCGGATCTGATGGCCATGATCGAGGCGAACAGGACGCATTGGTTTGAGATCACCACCCAGTTCCGCGCCATCTTCTTGGACGACGGGTTGGAGGCTTCCGGCTCGTCCTCGTCCACGCACTCGTCCTCCACCTCCCTCCTTCGCGGGCAGGACGGTGCCGGGGGGAGCAAGGTCCTCTCCGCCTGGTTGCTCCGGCGTCTGGCCCTCTTCCTCGGCGAGTTGGAGGATAAGCTGGCGCACGTGACGGAAGGGGCCGTGCTCGCGGACGTGATGGAGCAATGCCTGTTCTTCGCCGCCAGTATGGGCCGAATCGGAGGAGATTTCCGGGCCTCACTGGGTCCCGTTTTCTCGCAGGCTATCCTGGCCATGGCCGACGCGCACTGGAGCGCGTCGAGGGTGGAATTGGAGGCGCTGTTGGAGCGTTGTGCGCGGGAAGGCACCATGCTTCGGGCACAACCTCGCCCACACAGGCAGTCCGGCAGCGGGTCGCACCCCTACCCCATGTGCTATTACGCCCCAGGAAGCACCGGACCCAACCAACACGATGGCAGGGACACGGCCCATCACAGTGCCCAGCCGGATCCTGACACGAGCACCTCCGAAAGCGACTTTCCCGCGCCTCCTTCCTCCATCCTTGCCTTCCCCCCCCTCGCCCAGTTCACGAACCTGGTGTTGGTTTCCTATAACCAGCTTCGGCAATGCACGCCCTGGTCCCTGGTCGATGACTTGCAAGCCTTGCTCGTGACCCGACTGCGCGAGGTCGCGGGTCTTCTGGTGAAGCACGAGGAACAGTTGCAGCAATTGATTCGGGAGCACGACGAAGAGGCGCAGGCCCCTCTTTCAGCCGTGACTGGTCAATACCGAGACCTCAGGAGGGAGGCACGCGACGTGGTGTTCCCCTACGTGATCAGGTGCTTCGGGCGTATGGTGACAGGGGGAGGGGGAGGAGGAGTGGGCAAGATGACACGAGAAGGGCGCCAAATAGAGGAGCTGGACACAGAGATGCGGAAGGTCTGGAGCGCGCAGTCCCCAGAACCCTGCTGAGCACGCGGACCGCGGCCATAGGCCCGAGTCACGATGCCAGTAGGCTTCAAGACCACCTTGACGCGATTGCGTGTGGACATGTTGGATTGAACGCATTGGATGGAAAGGTGGTCGAGGAGGTGAAAATCTTTGTCGGACAAGATGTCTCATCGATTGAGCAATGGTCAAATCCGTTCACCGCAAAAGTAAAATTCCTGCACCATGTAGATTTGCTTGCTCAGTTTTTACCGGCGCTCTTCCGCAACTTAAGCAGGCCTAAGGGTTTAATCTTTCTCCTTTTCGTGTAAACTGCCTTTCATACATTTATTACATAGGCGTCGGCGTCCCCTCTCTCGCTCAACATAGACTTGACTCCTCTTTCCTCTCTTGACCCAGCTCCTCCACAACATCATCGCACATTTCGACTTCGCAAGTCCGTCTTTCCCGGGGGACTTATTGAACGATAAGCAGACTTGTGTGCCAGCTCTTTGATCACGCAAAAGTTCGTCATGACCGTGGAGACCGCCGACACCAGAAAGAACCACCACGAGAAGCCAAAATGGATTTTACTCCTGCCCGAGGTCAAGTCCTGTGCGCGCAGCTCGTCTTGCACAGAAGACCAAACGACCAGCATCAGGATGGCGCAGATGAGGTGGGAAGTAGTGAGCGCCATGCATGCGTACTCGGCCGAGAAACCTGCTCGGTAGGCTGTGCGACATTCCACGATCAGCATGCCCAGGACGGCGGCGACCTCCAAGGCGACAGTAGCCACCGCCAATGCCCGAGCAAGGACAAGGAGGTGGCACTGGTCCGTCGTGTCGTCGCGATTGCACCAGTTGTAATCAAAAGAAAGGCGAACAGTCGACGAGGCCGAAGTCATGACCGAGCTCCACTGCCACAGGCCCCAGAAGTCATCGATGAGAACCTCACTCCTGCAGTATGTCAAAGCAGTCGAGTGCATTAGTGGAGAAATACTCAGACCAAATGTAGTACATGTGAAAGTGGGGCGGCAGGAGGGTTTATGACATGGCAGTGTTTACCCGACGCACGTACCAGAGTGTAGTGTGGGTGGTCAGTCGGCTCCAATCCCGAGAAAATACAGCTACAACCAGCAAAGCCGTGCTCAACATGGGAATCAAAAGCGCTAGGTAACATGTTGCGGGCCAGGATGTCAATGAAGATACGTAAAGAGTCGAGGGATATGGACATTCGTTTTCCATCCAGGTTGGACAGTCTACCGAAAAGCGCATTTAACACACTCACCGCACTCCCTCCACATTTGCCACCCTTGAGTGTCGCCGTAGTACAAAGCAGCGGGCATCTTGTTTGGTCGTTATGAATAAGTAAGCATAGCTTCGTACGGTCTTGCCGTGTCGAGGTTAAAGGAACGGATAAACAACCGAGACCAAGCGAAGAGCGATATGCGTGCTTAAGGAAAGGCAATACCGCGATAGCCCCGTCTTGAGCAATTCATCAAAAACTGAGTCCAAACAACACAGATCGCAATCCGCATGCAACATTGTCGAGGCAATAGTAATGGCAAGAAAAGAGGAGGATACTAGCGCGAGACGAACGACGCAAGATTTCAGTCTCCCTCTTCTCGTACTGCTACTCAGCCGGCTCCCCCTCGCGTGCACGTTTAGCACTCCCACAAGCAGCAGCGCCATCGGCATAAATCATGGCGATGTGCTAAAAACTCTAAATAATGCCGCCACTATCCCCCTGATCGATCGAGTCCCGACTTTTCGGTTTTATCAAGGTGGTGTGTGCCAACTGCAGCTATCAGGGCGAGGCGGCTTAGCCGAGTGCCGGGCCCGCCTGCATGTGGCGATCTCTACCCTGCTTAACAACAAAACATCGTCCAAACAAACGGAACGTGAAGAAATTCACCATGAAGAGAACGGAGTCTCTCAAAGATGTTTAGTGGCTGATATCGTGGAAATCGAGTCACTTGAGATGTTGGAGGGTATGCTTGAAAAGCAGCGAGTGCAGCAAAGTAGTACGGCGCAGAGTGTTTCATGTGGTAGCAATTTGAATGATGACGTGTTACTAGTCAAGTTCTATGGCAGATCTTGCAAGCAGTGCGTGGAACTCGGGCCTTTGTATGATACGCTGCCCTTCGTCTACAGGGACAAGAGCCTGAGATTCGGACGAGCAGACGTCACAAACTTTCCCACACTTGTTGTTCCACCACCACCACCCCAAAATTTTGCCAGTTTGGATCGAAGTCAAAACATTGAAGATCGTCTGGAGGGCTGCCCGCGCTGTGGGGGCGGGGGCTTCGTCGTTTGTACAGAATGTAATGGACAGGGACACCTGATACGAAGTGTAGACGGGCACACGGTTGCAGACGTGTGTATGACCTGCGTAGGTCAAAGAAAAATCCCCTGTCAACAGTGCGGCGGGAAATGTTACTTGTGCTGATGTACAGACAGACAATGGCATTGCGAATACGTGGAGAAATATAGAAAAGCAGTATACGTAATGGAGAGATCACAAGAATTTGTACTCGTTATCACCCATAAAATCACGCACGTTTGTAAGGTTGGGCGTAAACATTAGGAATACTACTAAGACGATTCTTCATGCTATCTCTGCTGTCTTGTCGAGCTTAAAATACTATATTACTAATATGTACGATCTATCATCACTGTAAGAATATCGTCTGTATTTTCAACTATATATCCTCTTCGTAAGATACAAGAAAGCACCAGTATCGTTTTGAATCCCTACAAGACCTGTAGCTTGATCAAAATTCAGTGTTGTCGCCAGAATTTCTACAACCGCAAATTAGCCTTCGTTTTTCTTGGTGGTGATGTATGTGTCCGTAGCAACATTCCCTGCAATGCAAGCCAACTCTTCTTTTATCATGTGCGCTGATTATGAGACTGACGATGCCTATTTAAAGTACCTTGACAATTTAAAATTTTCCATCAAACTATTTTCCAACAGTTCTTCCGAAAAAGGACTCATAAACTTCTTTTAAAGAAAAGAAAAAGTCCGTTGGGCTGTCGTCATGCTTCCCCAAGTAACGGCTCGGTTGGGGGGGCAAACGTGCGACCGTTTTGATTTGAGGTTGCAGCTGTATGCTATTTGACTCCCCGACGATATTTCATCTTCTGTCCTACGTTCATCTTTGTCATAACAACAACGTCAAGATCCATTTTGTCTTGATGACTAAGTCTTCATGTTGCCTATTCTGTCTCCGACTCGCCTCTCACAACGCCATGTGACCGGGCCCATTCCACCTCGACGTGCGCTCTATCTTATGTTCATTTCATGCTTTCTCAAAACACACGCAATAGAACCAATGACGAGTAACACGCTGTAATAAACTTTGCTCCCAATAAGTTTGTTCACGATGACCTCTGAACAGCAGCTGCCTTCATTCGTTCATTCGCGATATATTTTAGTGGACAACGACAGACTAATAAGCCGCAGTGAGGAAAATCACGGGGAAGCAAGTTCTCTTGAGTGCACGCAAGATGAATATCAAAGCTTGGTTGGAAACTTGTCAACATATGTGAAAGAGTATCTTAAAGCTCGTTTTAACCTCGTCCAGCAATGGATTCCACCTCCTTGTGACGATGGCACGGCGGCCAGGTGTGACATATTGGTCTCGGCCGAGTGGCAGACGGCCGCAAAGCTTTTGATCATTTTGCAAAACAATGTAGGCTCTCAGCTGGGAATATGGAGTCGTTCCACATGCGTGAGCAAAGGTCTCAGGGCAGGTTCCATGCTTTCATTCTTGGAGAAGGCGTACGAAGCAGGGTACGCTGTCGTCATCTGCAATCCGAACCTCAATTCAGTCACGGTGGACGGGGGGAAAGTGGCAATTCCCGGTTCATCGTTTCCTGAAGAACATGCTTTACATGTCTATGAGAACTATGTGGCTTCTTCCAAAGCACAGCATGTATTCTTGTTTGGATACGGTAACGGGGCGATGCTGTGCAAAGAGATGCTTCAACGCCAGCTTGTGAGGTGTCAGCAGCAAAGTGGAGAAGTAAATCGTATCGCCGGTATTGCTACGGTAGAGGCCAGTCAAATCTTACAAGAGGATGATTCGACGGACGTGAAAGCATTTCTGGGTGCATACGCAGTGGATTGGGAGTCCTCGCTCCGACTACCGCCCGGCCATGCCATCCCGAAGACCCGATTACGCTTAGGCGTGGCACAGGTGCTCTCTGTGGGCACTCCAGCAACACATGGGGACGCCGTGGCAGCCAGCACAGTCTGGAGTGTTGTGGCAACCTTGGACTCCGTTTTCCGTTTCTTCCAATTTTGCCTGGAGGACGCCCTCCAGCATCCTCAACCTCCCAATCTACCCTCTCCCTCAACACCTGCATCGAAGCCTACGATTGTCCACAACTCTAGCGACTCTCCAAAAGGCCGTCTTTTCATTCCCTTTATTCCTCGCGTCAGCAAATCTGGTAGGTCTAGCAATACGTGCGGCAGTGTCCGCGTCTCGGTGCCTGTGAGCAACAGAGGCCACCTCTTCGCCGTAGCCGAAGCAGCTTATTGTGGCGTTCCCGTACCCCAACCACCAAACGATCGGTCCTCAGCTGGCCAGTTGGCGGATTCTGTGGCACCCACCAGCCTCTCGTCTCCAACCCGTGCACGAGAGGATGATCATCGTCTAGCAAGCAGCACTTTTCTCCGTCGGCTCCGGCGGATGGTTTCCAGTGGCTTGAGTTTCAATCGGACATCCTCGTCCGAGCGCGGTGCCCCCTTGTCACCTGGGGGCATGGATTTAGAGAGGGCCTTGAGCAGCGACGGTGGTGATTGTCGGACTTTTGCTCTGACAGAGAGGCTTGGGATTGGAGACTTCGACCTGCTCAAGGTTGTGGGAAAGGGGGCTTTCGGAAAAGTCATGCTGGTGAAGAAGAAGAGCCGAGAGCATGGCGCGGGCAGAATCTACGCCATGAAAGTGTTAAACAAGGACACTATAGTCAAAAAGGGACAAATTGAGCACACAATGTCAGAGCGAGCCATTCTCTGTCAGATTCGTCACCCGTTTATTGTCCGTCTCCGATATGCCTTCCAGAACCAAACGAGTTTGTACCTGGTCACAGACTACTACACAGGGGGGTCACTTTTCTACCATTTACGGAAAAATGGATCCTTTGCTGCATCTCGCGCCAAATTTTACGCTGCAGAGCTTTTGCTGGCACTCGAACACCTACACGAGCAGTTCATTATTTACAGGGACCTGAAGCTCGAGAACATTTTGATGGACTCAGAGGGCCATATAGCCTTGACTGATTTCGGTCTCTCGAAACAAAATGTCCGAAGTCAAGCCTGTGCAACGACATTCTGCGGCACAGCTGAGTATTTGGCTCCAGAATTGCTGCGAGGGAAGCCTTACGGGGCACCGGTAGATTGGTGGAGTTTTGGCATTCTACTGTATGAAATGATGGACGGTCGGACTCCATTTTACAACAGCAACAGGAAATATATGTTCCATTGCATCGTTCACGTAAGGCCAACATTTCCGGCACACTTCTCAAAGGCGGCAAAGTCATTGATATTTGGGCTTCTGGAGCCAAATCCCGCCCGGCGCCCTGGGCCAGCTCGCATCAAATCACACGCCTTTTTCGCTGATATTGACTTTGAAAGGCTTTATCAGAAGAAAATTACACCCCCTTTTAACCCGCGCGTCAAAAATGCAATGGACACCAAATTTGTGCCCAGCAACTACCATAAGCTTCCGCCCAAGGAATCTGTGACAGAGCCTACGGGCGCTGGGGTGTGCGCTGCGGCGGATTTTAAAGCTTTTACTTACCACGGAGAAGGTCATCTGGGCTAGATTGAACCCTGAACATTTAGTGTCTCTTGCAGTATGGAAATTTTCGCCAAATTAATTCAAAGATCCATAGAAGACGGTGCATGTTGCGAATTTGCCTTGCTTAGGAGGGCCTGCGGGTTGGTTGGCCGGGAGGTTAGCCGTTACTTCGTTGCCCGAATTTTTGAATTTCTTTCCTGAGAGCAGTTAAGGTGAAGGCGGGCGATGGACAATCACATCAATCAAACCCGACCGCCCCGATGCCTCCGTGAGGCGGGCATCCGGGATGTGATAGGTGACATTTTCCATGTGGCAGGCATGATTTTCTGCTGTTCCGACGCCGAAAGAGTCTGTCACCCTATCACCTTGTTGCCTGTAGAGACCACTTCGTCCTCGGCCCATCACCTTTATCATAATCCGTGATACCTGCGCCCTCATACCCACATTCTCGCAATCTATGTTAGGAGGGCAAATCTGGCAATACTGGGATTATTTCCTATTTAATATATTTTTCATGTGGCCAAGCCATGGAGCTGGACACTCCGAAGTTCCCATTCGCGGTGGCTCTTCGAGACATGCAGTCACGGAGGGCCTGACACCTGGCCTAGAGAGTGAAGGGGATGACTGCATATCATCCTTACCTGTCTCCAGTGATGGACCGAGCACTCCGAATGGTTCTCACAGCGACGCAACCAATAGCAACACTTCTCCTTCACATGCCCCGGGACGACCATGGACACTACCTGCCGTCGATGGCCGAGCTCCCCGTCGCCGCGCTATGCCGGCCTCCCCCTCCCAAGCTCCTCCCCGCGTGATGGTTCATCCTTTCGGCGTTTTCCCTCCACAGGAAGATTCTGCTGAGGTCTGGGCCATCCGTCCCCGAGCAGGGAGTGGGAGGACGTCCCTAGGTCGGCGGCGTCGGTATGATTCGTACGTGAGTACGTTGGACCTGGACGACTTAAGAGAGCTCGATGACGAGCTCTTGCGCCGGGCAATTGGCGGGGAAGGCGATATCCCCGAGGAGGAAAATAAAAATGGAGAAGATGAAAGTCTCGGAACTCCCAGAAGGGCGGGCACCGGAACAGAGTCGGTACACTCGTGTCCACGGCGGGAGCGGAGGGAGGAGGACGGTGTGGAGAATGCTCGGTCAAGCAGTCAAAGGGGTAGCACAGGGTCGCACCATCGGCGGGAACTACTTTGTGATGAGATTAGCGGGCCTCAGGAGCGGAGAAGCCACCGTCAGGGCTTGGGGCGTCGCGCTCATGTAGACTTGGCGGGTGCACGACCCTGTCGCGGGATTGACCATAATGCTGATGATAGCAGAGACTGCCGCACGCGCCACAGCATGCCGCATTTTCAACAGCAGCCGAATATACAAGCACAATCAGGACATCAACAACGGATGCCCGGCGTAAATCCCAATCGATTGAGCGTATCTCAACATCACTCTCCCTTCCGACCCCACCGGGACAGTATCAGTCGCGGTGCGCCTCCCCCGAACCCGACATTTTACGACCCGAAAATGGGCGCCCTCCCGCCCGCAGCGCCGAATGACAACGAGCTGTACGAGGAAGGTGCAAGGACGCCGCCAGCGTCTTATCGGCACTCGTCCTCCCGTCCTGCCCTGGAGGGTGGAATTCCACAATTGCCCTGTGTGCAAGGAAGCACTAGCAACTCGCGCCACTCCCGCCGTTCGTCCTTGCGGCAGACCAATGATGCAGCGGATGGGTACGGTGCGAGCTCGTACAGGAATAGTCGTCGTGACAGCCGCATGAGCTTCGGCATAGGCTGGTTGTACGACCACGAGGGTAGAAAGGAGGGAGACGGAGAAAGGGGAGGAGGAGGGGGCAACGAGGGGAGTAGGCCGCCCTCTGCTTCTGGCCGTCGACCCAACAAGCGCACCCTCCTCCATTGGTTGGACCAGCGGCTTCCACGTATGTCTGACGAGCACCGCATCGCCCGCGCGTCCTTGTACTTAAGTGACGCCATCGACACTCGGCCTGTGCGCATGCGGAACGGGGGCACTGGAAACTTATTCGCCTACCGCCTCTCCAAACGCACCGGCTGGTTGTGGATAATGCAAATCCTTGCCGTCGTCCATTTGCTTCTGGCCCTGTGGGAGCCTCCCCGGGCGTTGGCCGACTCGGCGCAATACCATGACTCTATCTCCAGGCACACGCTTACAATGGCGGCGTCCACTGCCAGGCATCTTCTCGGTGTGGAACTGGTTCTTGTCCTTCTCTTCTCCTTGGACTTGTGTTTAGAGATCTATGCCTTGGGCGTGGGGGCCTTCTTTGGGATGAACGCCCCTCCGCGTGTATTGGAGAACACTGGAAGTCGCAGTGGATTACAAGCCAAGCTATGGGGTCAATTCCGTTTGTTCTTGGTCATCCTCTTCTTCGCGGATATCTGCGCGGCATTGGACAGTCACAACGAGAGCCCTCGCTTTTCCCGGCCCTTGCGCCCTCTCTACCTCATCTGTCTCTCCGAGACACTGAAACGCTGGAGCAGCCTTCTTCTTCGGCTTTTGGGCCAGCTACGGGATGTCGCCCTGGGCACAGGTATTTTCCTTGGACTTTTCTCACTACTCGGCCTCATCCTCTTCAGCGAAACTGGTTATTATGCGGCCTCCATTCCTTATCTGAATTTTGACGATTTTTTGAACTCCTTCCTGGCGCTCTACGTGCTCATGACCACGCAAAATTTCGGTGCCCTGCTGAACCCCGCCTACACTGCCAACCCTCAAGGGTCTTCGCCCCTATACTTCTTTTTCTTCATGGCTTTCGTCCTCATCGTCGTTCTCTTCCTCGCCCACTTAGCTTTGCCTCGGGTCTTCTGGGTGTACCAGAATTTCCAACGCCGACAAGCCTACGAGAGTCGGATCCTGGAGCGCCTCGCCATTTTGATGACGTTTCGGTGTCTGGACCCGCAGCGACGCGGGTGGATCGATGTCACTTCCTTCCGCTCCATGCTCCGCTACGTCCGCCCTGACTTCTTCGACCTTCAGACAGGCTACGAAAAGGACGCATTCGCAGGGGCCACGGAGCACATGTTTGAGGAACTCGCCCGTTCCCACCCTGGACGTGTGTATCCTCGCGAATTTTTGTCCGTGTGCGAGGTCATCTTGACCGATTACTACCCATGCGTCCCTACCTTGGACCGGCCTGGCATGTCTGCGTCCGAATGGCACCAACGAGAGCGGGCGCGCTTTCGCGCAATTTTGGGCTCTCGCTGGGTCGAAGTGGGCTCCATGGCCCTGCTTATCCTCACCTGCTTCTTCCTTACATTCTACGGAAGCCCATCCATCTCCAAACTTTCCCTCCGACGTTTTTCTTATTCCATTGTGGTACTCTTCACGCTGGAACTTGTGCTCAAGATCTGGGCGTACGGTCCCAAGTTGTTCGTGTCCCTGCCTGCCAATGTCCTCGACCTCCTCATCGTGGGCGCCTCCTTCATCTCACTCCTTGTCCACGCGTTGGCCCCACCACACTCACCCCTCCACCAGTCCGAGCAAATTGCCAACCTATGTCTCCTCTTCCTCGTCCTACGGGTCGTCCGCCTTTTCCCCAATTGCACCATTTTTCGGAAGTTCTCCAGTGCCTTCCGAGTGCTCCCCTTCTTCCTCTCGTCCTTCTCCCTCTGCGTGCTCATTTCCTACTCCTGGGCCGTCCTTGGCATGGCCCTCTTTGCCAAATTCGGGGACGAAATTCCGACCGCCATTCACCAAGAGCTGGTGGGATGGGCCTCTGTGGACAATTTCAACTCCTTTTGGAGTGCCTCAGTTACCTTATTCCAGGTCGCCACGACTTACGACTGGTACAGGATCATGTATTTGTGGATGCACCTGACGCGGACGCCGTGGGCCGCCATGTATTTTCTGGCCTTCCACCTGGTCGCAAACATTGTCGTGTACCAGCTGACAGCCGCCCTTTTCATCGATGCCTTTTTGTCTTTTCATGACAAACGGTGGGTGGAGCCGAAGGAGGAGGAGGAAAACACGGAGGCTCCTGCTCTCACCGAGGGGCTAGGCAATAGCCTTCCAAGCCGCAACGGGAAAGAAGAAGAGCGACGGTTTGACGCACCCCCCGGTGCGGGTGCAAGCTACGACGGCGAGGACAGTTACGAGGGTGGACAATCCTGGCATCAACCTACCACCGGCCCGAACCGCATGGGCCCCGTTCCCTCCCCGACGCCCGGGGACGATTTGGAGTTTCAGCGCCGGCGTCGGGCAGGTGGTGATATGGGAGGTGGAGGGCAATTTTTCCATGCCTCGGTGATATGAAATCCCTGATATTTTAAAATGGGGTCATCGGTAGGAGCAGTTTATCATGACACATGCGCGGAAGAAAGGATCTATTCGCATTTTTTGACCCCATGTGATCGATAATCGAAGTAAATGCATATTTCATTTAAGGAGGAACAACTCGAGCTATGTAAGGAACAATTCTAAAGGATCAATGTATGCAACCAATTATCGCGCAGTTGAGATCGAGCATTGAGGATGCCCTGCTGGTTTAGTTTCGAACGCTCAAGTTAAACATTCCGCTAATTTTTGTCGAGTCATCTCAAGCACCGTCTCAGAATTAATGTGGACATGCAAAATTCTCAAACAATTGCACAGTAGTCTCTGCTCACCATATCTGCCACCACGCTGAAAGGCATCCCTCACTGCGGCTCGGATTGCCTTAGATCAGCAACGACAAATATTTCGGGTCTCCCTCTTGTTGATGGAGACATTCACCTCTTCGATCTCGAAAATCGATTTAAGGAATTACCCAAGATCAAAACCGAGATTCATCTTTTATCTGTCGTCATAGTCTCATCGTCTGATCTTGAGGTTTCGGTCGATAGATACCACAGTGCAAAAAGTGTTCAATTTGAACACTTGTTTAGTAGGCGGTTGTGACGGCACGCAGCCATTTGGCCGCCCTTCAAGACCCAACCACCTGACGTTCTTCCTTTTCATGGCGACGACACGATTTTGAGGAAGTTTCTTGCATTTGGGAGTCTAAGGGCGCACATTATTTTATTTATTTTTGAGTGAATAGAACTGGAAAAGAAGGATTCGGATGTGGTTTATGGCCTACCGCGTTTTTAATTGAATCGATCCGCCAAATAATTGAAATATCCCCCAATTTCAGATTACGACAGAGGGGCGGTCAAAGGCTATTAATTGTGATGCGTCGGCATACCCATTCCGACGATGAAGATGAGCGGGAGCAAGAAGCACGGGTAGCTGCCGTAATGCGCGACCAAAAAGGAGATATTGAAAGAAACGAAGGTACAGACGCTTTTCTGTCCAACAGTGATGCCCACCTCGGCCGACGATGTGGCTTGTTTGGAATTAGAATCGTCGGTCTGCGCCAGCTCCTTTCTTGGCGCAATCTTTTGATGTTTAAGCTGGCAGCTATCGTTTTAATGGTGATCATAGGGGGCCACATGGTCACTTTGGGCCTCCGCCATTCCCGCATGGACGCTTCAGCTTTTCAAGTAAATCAGCAGGATCAACAGCAGCTGCCGCCGCAACCACACCCACTTTCAGACGGGCATGAACATGGGATATGGAGTCGCAGTAATAAATTCTTGCAAGACGGGCTGCAACATTTGCGGCATTCCTGGGAGCGGCGTACGGCGCAAGGTAAAGTATCTGTCATAAGCGATACGACTGCGCGCTGTGCTCGGCCGAATGAGCTGCCTGAGTCATCCTCGCACTTCTATCTTGGCGGTCGATGCTTTGATCGCCTTCCACCTCTTTCATGTCCTGTTCCGAACCAACGCGGGGTTGTAATCAGCGCATCGGGCACTGTCCCACGCCTGGCTACCGGTGCCTATATCACCGCTTACTTGATCCGCAAAGTGCTCAGGTCCACTTTGCCCATAGAAATTTATTACGTTGGTGAACGTGAGATCTTTGATCCAACGCTCAAACGTCACCTTCGCGACCTGGGGGACGTGCAAGTCCTTGATTTGATGGCCGTGTTGCGGAAGAAGTTTGCTAGGCTCGTTGACGAGGCAGCAACAAATACAGCCCAGACGGCAGCAGCGGCGAAGACGGCGAAAGAGGCGGATAAAGATACATTTGTGGAAAGTAGTATAGATCCGAAAGATGTTCGGGGAACTTTATCAAACGCGAACGGCCACCTTTCTTACCTTCTTCCCTCCATCGAGCAGCTAGCTTCTTATGCAGCCAAACCTTACGCCGTATTGGCGTCTTCTTTTCAAGAAGCCATACTCTTTGATGCCGGAGCCGCACCCTTCTTTGATCCTGAGCATTTTTTCACCTTGCCTGACTACAGAGCATCGGGCTTCATGGCATTCCGGGATTACGTTCCTTCCTCTCCGAACAAGTGGGATTGGATACCCGAGGAGTTTTGCGTAGATACGGAACTAGTCACAAACTATTATCAGGATACTGAGGGTGACAGTAGCTGCGTGCTGTTCGATAAAGCTCAAAATTGGAATGCCTTGCTTGTTACAGCCATCCTTAACGGCCCCTTGCAGCATATCACCTATCACAAATTAAATGGCGATAAAGACACGTGGGCTATGGCCATGCTCTACTCCCGAAGTGAGCCTTTACCGCCTCTCCACACTGTCCCCGGTTTTCTATTTGTAGACTATGAAGGAAATTATGAGGCACGAAAGGTGCACGGACAGCTTCAGCTTCTCAAAGTTAACTTGGAGGAAGATGATGGTGCCATCATGGGAGCTAAGGACGATAGACAAGTGCCGCCTGGCGCTGCGGGTCTTCTCGTCCCCCTTTACTACAATAATCAGCTGTGTAAGTCTGAGATTAATTAAATCGAAGGATAGTGGTAGAATTTCCCGGTTCAAGGGTGAGAGAGGCATGTCCTGTTTTGGACAGATTTCCTCCGTTTTTAGTAGATCGAAATGCTATGTCTCACTTGTTTTCATTTCGTGTACAAATACAGTTAATTTTACACAATGGGAATACAACAAAGGCTGGACATTCGTGGGGTCCTATGAGGATTTTGGTTCGCTTTACAACCCGCCGACATCGCTTTCTCCAGATTGCCGGCCGGTGCCTGTAGATAGTTTAGATCCCGTAGTCTCGTCCATGGAGACAGCATTTGATGGTGTGGTTGCAGCATTAAAATTGATCAACTCAACCCATTGTGGGTGTCGCGATGATTGGCCAACGGCCTGCGTCACATTTATTTACTAGTTCAAGGAAAGGGGGGGGGGGATGTGTAAGAAATCAAGGGAAAAGAAGCGAAACAGGATTCATATATGAAATGAAGAAAAAAGACAGCGTGCGAGTGCTTGCTTTCTCCGGTTTTTAATTTGTCTCGCTGCATGCTTTTTATGTGATTGGGTGGAAAGATCCTCGCTTGATAGCCTCATTCCCGTATTCGACCATGTATCCTACTAGAAATTTCGACTCCGACATGCTTGTGCAAGGCTCTACCACCCTCATTCATTTGGCCTTCACGTTATGGAAGATCGATGCACGACTACTAGAGGGGACGTGGAGAAAAATAGATCAGAAAAAGGACTAAGGCTTACAAGCCCAGAAAGATGATAATTTGTATTAGGTGGCACATCCATTCCGCCGCCTCGCGTTCTTTAAGAACACTCCTTACTAATACAACTATTTTTGTGCTGCCTTTTTTGGAGTGGGTACTGCATTAGCTTATACATAGAGATATGAAAAAACGATTAAATGGCCTCCTTGACCGACAGGATCGTGTCTATTTCCTCTGTCAACCCCCCTCATTCAAATTTCCGCATCAGCTACTGCGCACCGCGGGAACAGGCGGGAATTATTTCAGGCCATCATCTCCTCGACCTCTTCATCCTCGTCAAACTCTCCCTCCTCCTCGGCGGTAGCATCCTGAGTAACGCAGAGGTCAAATACACATGAGAAGTTAATTTGATATTAAGATTGTGAATGTGGTCGGACAAAAGGAGTTTTAACAATGTACCTGATATTGCTGGTACTCAGAGACGAGGTCGTTCATATTACTCTCGGCCTCGGTAAATTCCATCTCGTCCATCCCTTCGCCAGTGTACCTTTGAGGCGAAATGATTATGCACAATGTAGGGGTGTTGCAAGAAAATAAGTGACGGCAGAGGTGAAGACAATAGCTAGTTCGACCACCCACTGAAAAGAAGGTAGCACATCACACAGTGCCAAAATCCGTCAGATGGCGTCAATACACTACCCTCCCTCCCGCAACTTCTTACCAGTGCAAGAAGGCCTTACGCCGGAACATGGCCGTGAACTGATCCGAGACACGTTTCCAGACCTCCTGGACCGCCGTGGAGTTTCCAATGAAAGTGGTCGACATCTGGTGTGGGCAAGACGACGGGACGGGGAAACGTCAAGAAAAGTGGCGCGCTTACTCGCTCGTGCATCAGGAACTGTGTATGGTCATTGACTCCCGCAAAAACACGATAGATTCGTTCTATTTCTCTGTCCCGTTCTCCCATCCCTACCTTGAGGCCCTTGGGAGGGATGTCGCAAATAGAGGCCTTGACGTTGTTTGGAATCCACTCGACGAAGTATGAGGAATTCTTATTCACGACGTTGAGCATCTGCTCGTCCACTTCCTTGGTGGACATGCGACCCCGGAACATGCACGCGCACGTCAGATAACTGGAAGGAAATTGCAATGGAATATGGGCGGGTGAGCATATCAAGTCAAAGACAAATTCCTTTCGTGTTTGTGAATAAGCGGAGACATCCATTATTTGATGGGAAAGCACTGCTCTCGCTGACGCACCGGCCATGGCGGGGGTCCGCCGCGCACATCATGTTCTTGGCATCGAACTGCTGCTGTGTGAGCTCGGGGACTGTCAAAGCCCGATACTGCTGAGAGCCGCGTGAAGTCTGTGTGGCAAGAAGAATGAGGACAAGTGGGTGAGAAATGGCATCACGAGGGGCTGGAACAGAAGAGAGAGTGTCACAGACTCGTACCAGAGGCGCGAAGCCAATCATGAAGAAGTGAAGGCGCGGGAAGGGCACCATGTTGACGGCCAGCTGTATCAAAAGAATGAAGGACGGTGTCAATATTTGATAGTAGACCGAATGCAGTCTGGATGGACGCATCGAAGAAAAAGAGGAATTGAATACTTGTGTACCTTGCGCAAGTCACAGTTGAGTTGCCCCGGGAAACGGAGGGAGCAGGTCGTCCCGCAAATAGCAGCAGAGACGAGATGATTCAAGTCACCGTATGTAGGCGTAGTCAATTTCAGGGTGCGGAAGCAGATATCATAGAGGGCCTGTGTGGTTGAGACAGTTGAGAGCGTAAAGGAGACAGAAATCAGTCATGAGGACGAAGAAGGATTTCGAAGGGTTGAGGGGGGGGTCCTACCTCATTGTCGAGTACGAAGCACTGATCAGCATTCTCGACAAGCTGGTGTACAGAAAGTGTGGCGTTATAAGGCTCCACCACCGTGTCTGAGACCTGTTTGTTGGAGAAGTGTGTGACATCAGCGAGATCAGGAAGGCGAAGGTACGGAGTGATAAAGCAAGTAGGATCCTTGATAATCGTTGACACAGGGTCTTCTCCAGCTCTCTACGATTGAATCGTGTGCTTTTACCTTTGGGGAGGGAATGATTGAATAGGTGGACATGACACGGTCTGGGTATTCTTCGCGGATTTTGGAGATTAAAAGCGTGCCCATTCCAGCTCCGGTGCCCCCGCCCATTGAGTGCGTGAGCTGGAAGCCCTGAAGACAGTCGCAGGATTCGGCCTCTTTCCTGACTACATCCAGCACGGAATCAATAAGCTCCGCACCTTCCGTGTAATGTCCCTTGGCCCAATTGTTTCCAGCCCCGGTTTGACCGAAAACGAAATTATCTAAAAAAGGGCGAGGAGGAGGATGGAAGGACACATGGTTCAGGACGGCAAACTCATATATGCTCAAATATAAGGCACCTGACAATGTCTGATCCCTATACAATCCATTACTGAAAAAGTTTTCATCCCCCGCGCCTCGTTGGCTTCTCTTTACCTGGGCGGAAGAGTTGACCGAAGGGGCCAGCGCGGACACTGTCCATAGTTCCGGGTTCGAGGTCCATCAGGATAGCTCGAGGCACGTAGCGTCCACCGGTTGCCTCGTTAAAGTAAACATTAATGCGCTCTAGCTGCAAATCAGAGTCACCATGGTAGGCGCTTGTGAAATGGGAGAAGGAAAGAAGGTGCAAAGGTAAGTGCACGCGATGTGGCACAGTAGACGGGACGAGACTAAAGCACACCATGCAAAATGTGAAGAGATCGCGCACAATCTGACGATCGTTAGAAGAGAGGCTTATCTTATCACTTCTATTCCCCATTTCGGGCATTTCGAATGCCCCATTGATCTCATTTATTTACCCGGTCGGATCTACGCCATGTTCGTCGGCGATGACTTCCCAGAATTTCGCCCCAATTTGGTTCCCACATTGCCCCGCCTGGACGTGCACAATTTCACGCATGCTTCACAAAAAAGACAGCTTCTTGATATTGGCTTTTATCTATGATCATATATGTGCGTGTGAGAAAGACAAAACGTAAGGATACAATTTATTGGTGAAGTGTGAAATTTCGTCATTGACATGTCAGAAGTGCATGCGCGCTGGTTATATGTGCAAACAGCCTGATCAAGTCATTCAAAGTCGTCCACACTTATTTTCACATGTATCAACAGCCCAAACTCTCGTAGCGGAGAGCCATATTTTACAATCGCTTTCCCTCTTCCAAAAAGTACAATGGCGGAGAAACGTTTTCCCTTTGCGCTAACTGTGCAAGGCATTTTCCTGTAATATCATACGTTCTCCGCGGTACAGTATTAGGAAGGCAAGCCAAAATTGTAAACCCGAAGCTTCCAGTGCCGGTATGCCGTTGATAATTTTTAATTGCTGGACGGGCAAGGGCTAGAAAAGGGGGGCCGACCCCAAAAAGTGGCAACCGGCCGTCGGTCAATCCATGCGCAGTGCTGAGACACAAAATCTCTCGACTCTACACCCAGACCTATAAATTGTGATTCCTTCAATATTATTATCTTTTGAAGTTTTATTCATGGCCTTTGAGTTGCGCCGACAGACGAAAACTACTCCCAAAAAGTGTACCATCGGACATGGTCGCTCTCCCGGCCTGCACTCGCCCAAAATTCCCGGGACGATGCTGAATACAACCCGATTTACAAAAAACGTACGCCAGCAATATGCTGGCAAAATTAAGGGACGTTTCGACAACTCCAAAATGCTTTGCGTGGGGCATCAGCAGGCGAAAGAAAAGGGCGGCGCACGCATGCACTTTTTCGTGTAGGTTTTGCTGGGGTTTCGCCGGACAAAAGAAGGAACTTTTCGATCCATCCTCGCTGAAGACATACGTCATACCCTCAAGTCGGCCCATAGCACCTGGGGCGGACAGGCGTGCTACTATTCCTTCGGGGGGCTGAGCCTGTCAATTAAAGCCGAATCGTGAATTTTTCTAAATGAATAACTTTAAAATTCATTTGATGGAGGATGGTGAGTGATGCAACGAAAATTGCGCTTACGGTACGGTATTTTATCAATTTTTCATCTCCTTGTCCTGGGTATTCTGGGGCCTTGTCCGCGCTCCAGTTGATGCTAAGTTGCTATAAATCTTCTTCTTGTACGGCCCTTGTAGATTTAAAAACAGCAGTTCGAAAATCGTTGTCAGGTCTGCTTGATCCGCGGGGCACAATAATAAACAGGCCAGTGACCGCTACCGCGACGGTAATATGTCATTGTCTTCCACCATCGCTCATTGACAAAACCCGTCATGTCAGCATGGGGGAGAACATTTTTGCCGAATTCAATTCTTTCTTTCCAATTATTAATTATGAGGAGCTGTACATTGATAGTAACAAGCCACACGCTTTCAAATTATCCGTCGAAGAACATATCCCTCCCTCACTTCTCGACCCCAAACAATGTCTCCGCCTACACACCCGACTGACTTCCAATCTTTTTGCCCCCGACGATTCACAAAAGTATGTCAAACTTTTTTGCCCAGGACGAAGACGTCACTTTTTCCCTCCCCGCCGTTAGTCTTCCCTCATCGCATTTTCCAGACGCGCGCAGCACAAAAGCAACCGTTTTCGGCGTCCACTTTTCCTCCACGACCGCGAATCCTACCCGTGTCGTGACCAGTGAGCGGAATTTTCCCACAGTCATGTATTTGGAGTGGGTCAGGCAAGAGGAGGGCAAGATGAGGAACAAATATCCTTTGCTCGCTTCTAGATAGGCGTGGCAGCGACGGAGAAAGTCGCCCCGGGCAGAAGCGGTAGGAAGGGAATTGATCAGCATGGAGGCGACAATCACATCGAATGTGGAAAGCGGAGGTTGTGGCAGGTGAAAGAAGTCGATTTGTTGAATTCGGGCGTGGCGAGAGAGGAGATCGATGGCGGTAGTTTGCACAGCAGGACAATCGAGGAGGGTGGTGGTGATAGCTCCAACCTCCAGCAGCCGAGGTTTCTGAGAGGGCTGAGAGGGCGACAAGGATGGGGCGCTCTGCATCCTGATGATTCCCATGGCTTGTAGGCGGGCGAGGACCCACTTGCTCGTACTGTGAAAGGAGACAGAGAGCTGGGAGGCAGATTGATAGGCTGCCCGGCCCCCGAGTGCCTCCAAACTTTCTTGAAGCCTGGAAGCAGGGATCATTGCGTGTGCTCAGTTATGGTTATCGTATGTTGGGACTTGTGCCGCGCAAGATAGCAACCCCTGTACACATAGATACTCACCGACTGCGGTGTGCCTCCTTATCCACCAAATTTAGGTTCGCGTCCTCCTCAAGAATGGCCAGGGCATCGTTGACTTTATGAAATTGCGTCACAATCTTACGAGCCCTCTTTCGGCCTGATTCGATGCCAGTTGACGAAGGGAGAGCGTCAGCTCAACTCTGGGGGGGGGGGGGTCCTCGGCACTTCACCTAGAGCGAGACATTCTTATGATCCATACGCGCACCTCATACATCCACTTACTTTTTACAACCGGCACCACGGGCTGGGCTTTGCGCTTCCTCCCCATGGAATGTAAATGTATCAGTTATGTTGCCCACTGGGTCGGGAGAGGAGCACCATCATATCTGCCCAACGCTGTGCGGGCATCATAACGAGCAGCAAAAGGCCGCAGACCTGGCGTCTTTCAGGCTTTGCAGACCAATATAACTGTGTCTTGGGTCTCCATGCACCAGAAGTGGTCTGTTTGGATGGAAACGGGAGCATCATTCATGGATATAACAGCACTTGGAGCCCGTGGCCCAGGGATACCGTATCAGAAAAAGATGTCTCTCAGGCCCCCCGTCACGGTGGACGAGGAAGGCTATATATCTGTAATCACCTGAGGTAACGCCCCATGCAGAATTAGCATGATAATGTGCATCCTCGAGACGTCTTTCCCCAACACCCGAAAGCCAGTCTTTTTATCGCTCGCCAGATGTTTCCAATGTTACTCCTTCCCTTGATCCGCCCTACTCGCCCATCATTTCACCCTTTAGAGCTGACATTCATGTGCATTTAATCCGCCTCACAACACGTCCATTACTTTATGCTTAGGTGTAGGACCTGTTGAATATTTGCACGGCTGGCGTGAGTTCTGCCCATGGCATTGAGCAGTGCAGATGAAGAGTCCTCCTACGGTAATACTTCCAGCGACGACGACGATGAAAAGCTTGATAGCGCTCGGTTTATTCCTACCTCCCGTAAACTTTCCCCATCGCGCGTGGCTCCTAGAGGCACAAGCCTACAAAAGGACGTCATTGACTCGGACGAAGCTACCTCTGTGCAAATGGAAGTACTTGACTCGGATGAAGCGACAGGAAAAGAAGAGGATAGAGGGGCAGCGCATAGAGGAAAGGCGAATGGTATTGAGAAAGGAGACAGCGTACGTCGGTCGCTTAAGAGAAAGATAGCACAGGAAAGGGAGAATGGAAGCCTGGAAGATCAACGGATAGAGTTGACCCGGAGGCTGGGGAAAGTGCTGCAGAAATTAATCGAAAGTGGACCTCACATTTTGTACGCCACGCAACTGGAGGAAGCCTTCACGATGCATGTGGAGCGAGAGCGCTTGGCACGGAGCCAGCGAGACGCAACTGTGGCGTCGCAGCAGGATCATTCGGAGGGCCCAGGCAGAAGGAGTGAGGGAACGAGAAGTGCCGCCTCGTCAGTAGTAACTGTAGGTCTGCCCACTTTGT
>Ga0102934_1000622_pt1 | contig 24063 bp, 28 predicted proteins | sample SalPonR2_A_D1_MG_FD_78175 | JGI IMG/M metagenome (GOLD analysis project Ga0102934, IMG submission 78175) | Salt pond soil microbial communities from South San Francisco under conditions of wetland restoration - Salt Pond MetaG R2_A_D1_MG | ecosystem: Environmental > Aquatic > Marine > Intertidal... | reverse complement strand
CCCTCCCTCCCTCCTTCCCTCCCTCTGCGAGGGCAGAGAGGTAGAGGGGTGCCAGGCGCGCCGAGTGACGTTGCCAGAACGCGGCGGGGGGGGAGGCGGCAGCCGTGAGGGAGGGCAGGAGGGCCCATGCCGCGGAGGAAAGGAGAGGGGGAGGAAGGGAGGGAGGGCGGGCAGAGAGAAGATCGACGATCCGTAGGGAGAGGCTGTGATACGCGTCTAAGGAGGGGAAATGAGACAGGCACCTGGCTGTCGGCCCCTGCCCCTCCCAAGTGGCCCCTCCCTCCCCTCCTTCCTCCCCCGCCACCGAAAACCATCCCTCCCCGCGGCCATCGCCCTCCTTGTTCCATGCCAGGGAGGCTGTGGGGGAGGCGGACGTGCCCGTCCTCAGGAAATTTCGGAGCACGAGCATCGCGGCTCGAGCTTCGGCGTGGGCCGGGGGGGGAGGGAGGGAGGAGGAAAGGGTGCGCGTCCGGAGGGAGAAGCCTGGGATACGCCGCTCCGGCGTCGGGTAGGAGGGGCTGTGGAAGAGGGAAGGGAATGCGGAAGGCTGGAAGGAGGGAGAGAGAAGGATGCGCACTGCCTGGTGGCAGAACCGCCCGACCAGGGCCTCTCTGCCTCCTACCCATCCGGCGGCTTCTCCCCCCCGCCCCCCCCCTCCCCCTCCTTCTTCCTCTCTTCCACGGTCCTCCTTGGAGGCCACGAATACACTGAGGGCCTCTCTGGCCGCTGCCTGCACCCAGGGGTCGTCGTCGTACAACCAACCTCCTCCTCCCTCCCCGCCTTCCCCTCCCCCCCGCCCTCCTCCTCGCTCTCCCTCCGAGGCCGAGCTTCTCCTCTTCTCCGTAGCCCTTCCTCTTCCACTGGCCTCCTCACCCGTGGAGGTCGGTGATGGTCCCCTCGTATCGAATAGCCGCCAGAGCAGCTCCTCCCCGCCCTCCTCCCCTTCCTCTGCGCGGCTTGGGATCTCCCCTCCCTTACCCCCCTCCGACAACAAGCAGGACGTTGACTGAAGGAGAGACGGGGCCTTTTCCACCAACATGGAAAGAAGACGCAAGGCCGCACATACCTTAACTCGGCGCGCTTCCGGATCCCAGCCCGGTTTCAACCCGTGGCTGGTCGAGGTCGAGGAACGACGCCGGCTCCCAGAGCCCGTCAAGGTGGAGGACAGCGAGGAGGATCGAAAGGACGAGAAGCGCATGGTTGCCATGGATGGAGAGGCTGTCGCTGGAGCAAGCGCGGTGACGGCGAGGGCGCTGGAATGTTCCCGGACGCAGGGCGACCGGCCCTCCCTCAGCCAACCGAGGCACAATGCCCCAAGGAAACGGGACTTGAGGATCTCCCACACCTCCTGACGGCCAGTGTTCGCCCTTCTTTCCTTGGCTGCTTGCTCCAGAATGCGGCCCAGGCATTCCAAATGGACCGAAAAGGCACATGCCATGACTTCTAGAGGCGCCGCCCCCTCCCCCAACTTCCTCCCACTCCCCTCCTGGTCCTCCACCTCCTCAGCGTCCCCTTCTCCCCAGTTTCCTTCCACAAATTTTAGCAAAAAGGACTCGATCTCCCCCAGCATCAAAATAGCTGCGGACAGGCAAGGCAAGGGGGGCTGCTTTCGCTCTGTTCTCTCCTCCTGCTCCTGTCCCTGCGCTTGACCCGAAAAAGATGATGGCCTACCCCCCGTGGAGCCGCGTTCTGTCACGGTGGGTGGCAGAGAAGGCTGCAGGTGTACAGCTAGCATGTTTGCTCCTCCTCTTGATCCATCGCCGCAGTGCCCGCTCTCTGAGGCCTGAGCAGATGCCAGCACTTCCAGCACCCGCAAGCGTGCTACCCCGCTGCGGAGCGCCAGCGTCCCGCGTAACCACCCTTCCCACAAGTACTGCTGCTCTAAAAGCTGTTGTTGAGGGTGATCATGGTCATGCGACTGTTGGTGCTGACGTTGAAGAGCACGAACGTGCGCTTGGAGCTGGGCTTGTGCGTCGATGGCCCGATCGTGGGCTGCGTCGGCAGGTTGGACGCAGGCGAGGGCAGGAATCAGGTAGGTAGGAGGAAAGACAGGGGAACACATGATGGAAACAATCAATTTGTCAAGCTTTCCATATGCACTGTTTAGATGCGCGATCTGTGGTATGAAAAGGGTTTTGAGGGAGACGAGGAGGGAACAGAGATAATGCGAGGCGAGCTTTTTACGTTTGGCATGGCACCCTCAAATTGAACGTTGATGGGAAAAGGCCCATAGCTACAACGACCAAACGATATCACAGCGTGATTAAGGATCTACATGATGCAACACACCCACTGACTTTAACATGTCACTTATGCAGAGACGGGCTGGTGGCACTCCTGTATGGGCCACGGGCTCGTTGGCGATCAGGGACGCTGCGGTCGCTCTGTCAAGCTCCCGCCCGTGACAACGAGTCCTTCACATGTCAAGATTTTCGCAATCTCAACAGCTTCAAAAAAAATCATCTTGTGAACGAGGGAAGTGAAGTTTAACGAAAGTGTTTCTGATGACAAAAAGTCACGTATGCAATTAGGAAGGCACTAACATTTAATTGAGTTTGCAAGCTTATCATCTGACGCATGAGAAAATTGCTTCCTAGCATCTCCGCGCACTTGCCATCGCTACCATTGAATGATGAAACCGATCATATGACAAAAATATGATTTCTAAAATGAATATGAGGATTCGGGGGAGTTATGTGACGAAGAGAGATGTGAAACTTCGTGGTGCGCGTTCTTTTCCGCGACAAGCCGTCGGGCGACGAGGAGGAAAAGAGGCTTGTATAGAAAGCGCCTTCAACGATTGTTGTGCACCAGAAACGCCAACTATGCATCAGTAAAGTATGAGTAGACAAGATTCTGAATAAATTGAGCTGAATGTATGAAAAGGTGATAGCTACACGCGAAACATTATAGCACTTGAGATCAATTGAGGGCGTTGACCTTTTTTATCTCCTCTACGCTGTACCTCCCCGCCGTTACCGGAAAACTCACCCGAACTCAGTTGGCAATGTCTTCTCACGTTTGTTTCACGGAAGGAAATTGAACAGCAAGTCAAGTTAGAAGACTTGAAAAAACCTCTTGCAGGAAAGGAAAGCGCGCCAAACTTTGTCTTGGAACCTGGAAAAGACATGATTTAGAAAAATAACTGCCAAGAATGGCCGTTGAAGCGAAAAACGTTTCTCTAACCTTTACTTATACCTCTATACCACACACTTTAAGCGCTCACTTAGCTGCAGCACATCAAACCAGTATGTATCAAAGTACTTCGTACGCAACGCCTGTTGGAGTGTCGCATCCTGAAGGTCAAGACGGAGGATCTCGTTATGCTACGCCAGCATCTTCCCATACGAGTTTCCAAGGCCCCATCACCAAAGCTGCTGCTTCTTACGATATGCCTATAGCACACGCTGTTGCGGCTTCGTCCCCTCCCTTTTCGATTCAACAAATTCCTCTTGATGATTTCGCTTTGGTAAGGTCGAAAAGCTAGCTTATTTATCTTGTCTCTAGTATTTGCAACGGAAATCATCTGATTCTTCCACTGCTTATTTTCTGTCTCTTTACAGAGGAAAGTTGCATTTACAAAAAGTGGCATCTCTCTTTGGCTCCCTCAAACTGACTTTTATCCCGGGGATACCGTAATTGGAAAGATGAAGGCCAAACTCACCTCAAAGAAGACAATCAGGGCAGTCAAGGCGAAGGTAAGTGCCGGTAGAAAGCGACATGCCATGGTCTATTGATCCAAAATTCATCGCATAGAATATCTTATGCAAAATCATCTTTTTCATTGGTTTCTTCAAAAGTTGAACAGCGAAGCTGTGGCGAGGTGGACCGAATCGAGTGGTGAGCATTCAAGCACGTATTACGCCGCTCTAGAGCTCGCACCCACGGTCGAGCTAGTCTTGCAGGAAGGTACCCCTTCGGGAAGCACCTTCGTCTTGGAGCGTCGTCGAGAGTATGAATGGGTGGTAAGAAAAAAAAAGTGCGAGGACAATGTACATGTGCCGATGGCATGTAGAATATACCGAGTCGGAATTCATGGACCTGTCCGTCCCCCAGGTGCAATTCGTGCTTCCTCCTTCTTTGCCTTCGTCTTTTCGCTTTAAGAAAGGCACTCACATACACAAAAGTGATACCCACATCGCGCATATGCTGACATTGTCGTTGGATATTCCATATTGGCCGGATTGTAAGCTCGAATATTTTTTAAGGGTGCACTGCACGCCTGAAGCTATCACTCCGGTAGGTAACAGACATGGTGACAGAGGGTATACAAGGGTGAAAATGCTAGTAAAGCACCAGTGAGGGATACGGTGTGTCTTTTGGGACGTCGGCTGTTGATCGGTGCCTCGTCTACATCAACTAGTGGACTTGTGATATGTAGCTGGTGCTGAGAAGGAAGGTGTGCGAAAGCTCTTACCCATTTTACCCACTCTCATTGTGTTCATATGATGACACAGGCTATGCAACGCCCTGTTGAGCTCCGCGAATCTCGCCCCATCAGTTCTTGCTGTTGTTTTTTCAGAAAGGTATTGAAACTTTGAGAAATAAGAGGGCCTTTGAATGTACATATGTATTTTTTTTTTTTAATTTTTTCCAGACGAGTGGTGCACGGGTGGATTTGACTACAAAGCTTTCCCATAAATTACATAGATACACATTACACATCATTTGAAGGAGAATATGTGCAGTGCTCATTTTTTTATTCGTGTAACTCATTCGGCGGGCCTGCCTACCTTACTGCATTTTCACCACATCTCTCGCACAGGGGGAGGCTAATCTCCAGCTTGCTGTACCTATCACTGTCCTACCTTTCTCGGATGGAAGCTCTGTCACCCCTACTGATTTTCCCATTTCTGTCGGCGTGGAAAACGTGAGCAAACGGACGCTTACGGATGTGCGCTTGGCTCTGGTGGGAGGTACGAAATGAATGAGGGGCGGGCAGGTGGTAGGATATTTAAAACCAACTAACAGCATTTCTCTCTCTTTCATGCGGTTCCTTGGCCACAGAGATCGTTCTGACGGGCAGCCGAGCCTTCTCCACCCATGAGGCCACTCGATCCTATCCATTCACGGTCGCCGAGCATTTGGTGGCCTCTAAAGTCCTCCCAGGCACCAGCCTCGCCCTCCACGCCGTCACAACCTTCCCCACCTTGCTCTTGCAGTGGAATCCCGATTTCGACATCGCTTTCTGCCGTTCCAGAAAGCCCAAGAAACTAAACATCGTACAAATGCCCTCATTTGTCGCAGGGAACGTCTTTCAGGTATTTCCATCTCTGGGACTGCGCAAATGGAGGGGAATTTTTCCGATAATGATGCTCTTGCGCATGTTCGTAGCTTCAAAAGCACGCTCAGAACCTTGACGGTATTTCTTGCGGTGTGAACGCCAAAACCATGTGATTTACTTCTCAGTCGCAAGACCTTTCTGACAAATTGTTGAATGCGTTTTTCTCTTTTCGTATACTCTATTGTTGCAGATCAAATATCATTTGGAACTCACCGCCAAAAGTGCCTGCAGCCATGTTCCGGACCTTTCTGTGCCCATTACCTTTGTTCCTTCGCATCCGCCCTCCCATTCGTCTGGTGTGTAACCATTTTATTAAGTTCCAAGGAGTATAACGTGAGAAGATCAATCTGAGGGACTACGAAGGGAGAACTAATAAGAAGTTGTCTGCAGAAATATTTCAGGGCGGTCAGTTGTGTGCATTGATGTAGAATTCTGAGAAATCAGCTCTCTATCGTTGGCAACGCAGCCTTTCCTAATACAACATGAGCGCCAGAGATGGCTGTAACAATAAGGAGTAAGGAATCATGAATGTGTAGGAAAATCAGATTTGAGCGTGCGAAACAAGCCAACATTACATGTCACCAAAACGAGTACTCGATGATGTCGCGGAAAGTAACAAAAGAGTAATCACTGTCAAAACGCGACTTTCCCGCATTTTTTGTTTCCAGTTATGTCATTCTCAGTCCTCCTTAGCTTCTTTACTCATGTCAGACATCTTTTTTAAAGAGGGCAAGTCCAAAGCAGGTCCGAGACGCAAAGCGCGATCCAGTATCATTCGCCGGTGCTACCGATGACACCCTTCTTGAGAATCAGGTTGCCGTAAAGCGCTGTTTCCCTGTATCGTAGAGCAAGCACAGGAATTGAACGTATGGATGAGCACATGGAGGAAAGGACGAGCAGTGAATTGAGCTCATAGCCTCTCGCCATGCGTCGCTCACCCAGTCGCGATGACGGCATAGGCTTGCTTGCTCCTGGAGTAGAATTCAAATCTCTCTACCGTTGTCAACGCAACGTTGCGTCCTTCCCCTTCGCTGACGATTTCCTTGTACGTGTCCCATATTTGAGTTTTCCACCCAAGGGCTTGATGGACAGGCATCTGTTTAGTCAGTGCTTTTTGTGAGAATTTGTTAAAGAATGCCTCAAGTCATGTCAAATCAATGCGAGCTTTGACTATGCTCACGTGACAAAGCAAGTTTATACCTAAAAAAAGGATAACAAAACCTCACTCATCTGACTTGAGCTAAATAATGTTGCCACTCAACTATAGGTTGATCGTGTCCTCGCGGGATACAGGAACGGGGGGACATCGATACACTCACCATCTCCATGACCATAGCAGGCGGTGCGGTCTCATCCAAGGGCAACAGCTGCATGATTGCCGTCAGTAACGTAGGAATATCATTTCCTTTGGGAAACGTGGGAGCCAATATGTAAAAGAAGTGGTGTAAATGAACCTGAATGTATAAGAGTTGTCGATATCGTGAAACTCAATCACTCGACACCGCACCATCTGAATTGACGAGTCCACCGGGTGTATGAGAAGCAATCGAGGCTGCGGGGAAGTTGGCATCTGCAGTATTACAGAGAGTGATTGAATAAAATAAAAACCTTATGATATAAGCAAACCGTGCGTAAGTCGCAAGAAATTATGCAAGCAAGATTCATACAGCAACATAAGCAGATTTATTTTTTTAAAAAAGGAAAACATCAATGTCTAAGATAGTTGCTTTTGGATCCCGCATTCTTCTTCCTTGTCAAGCAATCTTTTGTTCACACGACATCAGAATTCTCTATCGGTCCGGACGCACCTGCAAGGACGATTTCATCACCGTGACCCATGCTTGCCAGCACGTGTAGCAGACGGGGGCTTAAGACCTTGGGTATGCGCTTGAGTACGGTCATCTTTTGAGTCCCCCGAAGTGCACTCAGCTGTGTGTTTCATAGACAGTGAGTATGGAAAAAAGCATAGAGATCTCCTGCCGTGAAACATATATTTAGGCGACCGAATGAAAGTTCGATGTAGTTAGCTCTCAAACAGTAGCGTTTCCCGTTGACAAGCGAGACGCAATTTCACGCCAATCTACGCCGCGTGATGAGATATGCAAAGGAAGATCAGGATTTCATCCTTGGTGACTGTCAAAATCAGCGCGATGGCACAATGGGCAGGCTTTGCACCATGTAAAGGTAGGAATTCTTTTCAGCATGGTTAGACAAGAGCAGAAGGCAGCAACAGAACAAAACTCCCAAGTGCACACGTGTTAACGCGGTTGGTATCAAGGGTACTGTTGTGGTCATTGATGAAAGTGTCTTTCTATTCAAAAGTTCCTCATCAAAGTGACGCGTTGTAAGAGGGAACCTGAAAATACCCAAGCCTGAAAATTAACCTCCCCACCGCTTGGGAGCGACGGAGTGACGTTGCTTTAGCGAGTGCCTGAAAACTGCGGCTTACACAATTAGAATAAAACGACCTCTGGCGTGATTTCAAATAGCTAATCGGCAGCAGGTATTAAGACACGACATGTGAATTCAGCGCACTTGAGAAGGACTCGTCGGTGAGGTCGGGGTAATAACATTATTAACCTCCCCAGAGCCCGAAACAAATCTTGTGGCGGCTTTCTACTTCTCCATAATAGGGCAGGAAATCGATATTAAAAGGACAATATTGTTCCGCGCTTCCATATTTCCACTCATTTATGCAATTTATGTCATCTCTGGTTGCGTGCTGCACCTACTCGAAATCCTTGCCGGTATGAATGCATATTCTTACAACTTCAGTATGACACCTGTCACTTCAAACGCAGATAAATTCATCGAGTTGCAGCTCACTTACTCACCCAGAAAAGACGATTTTTATCGACTTACAACCAGACTGCTGATCTTGGGTACACTCAAAAGATGGATGATGTAAGTTTTCGTTGTGAGTTGTGTCAGGGGTGTGCTTGTACGGGGATTTCATGGGCACCGAGAAAAAAGGCCTTATTAGTAGTCACGAATAAATTTTAATTATTTATTTTTCGCCGTCTCCGCGCGTTTTGCTATTGGTAGACCAAAATGGACATAAATATCGGGCTGCACGAGGATCTGCTCTCCCAGTACGACATTTTGAGCAGAGAGCTCTCGCCGCGCCTCCGACGGGGATTGAATGATGTTTATGAGGGGCTCGAGTGGATGATTACGCTAGGCGCTTTAGGTGTAGGCTTCTATACAGCTTCTCGCCTCCTCTATGCTACGTACTGGGTGTTGGACTGTCGTTCTAGGAAGTCGACGCGCTGGCGGAAGCAAGTACTTGCTCTGAGCTTCGGCTCAGTCATGGTAGGTTGTGCATGCACTGCGGGAGTCACACTTGCTCGAACAGGTATGGTTCGACGACGTGGAGTTTAGCGGCTTACAATGGAGATTTGGACCGCGATAGTACCTGAAAGAAACACAAATCAGAGACTGAATACATTTTTATCAGTTTTTTGCAACGAATTCTCTGTCAGGGCTCTTATAGTCTCATTACACGTAACAAAAATCTTTTCGCTTTGCGTGACATGTAGATCGAAGCAGACTTGAATTTTCTCTCTCCTCTTCGTATTGTAATCCACTCTTCCTGAAAAAAATTATTTTAATTGCTAGTATTCAATACGTAACGCTAATCAAGCACAGACATTCTTTTCTTCTTTTCACGTCACCCCTCACGTCCCGTCAACGGACCTACTACCTCTTCTCCTTCCCACTCCTGGTCGATCTAGCTTCACGTGAATCTCCAAATCATCCTTTTCAGAAGACTGGTCCCTTGTCTTTGTCTCTTCCTTTCCGTGTCTTGCCTCCGTGCATACCAAATTTGCTCTCCGACCACAATGTGTTCGCAATGGGACTACCGACATTTTCCAACGTTCGCCCTCCCAACTCCTTTCTCCTTCCACCCTACAAGCTGAAAAACGTCTTGAGCGCTTAGCCATGAGGACTCTGACGAACCAGAGGGACGTACCGCACCCCCAGTAGCTCCTGTTTGGAAGATTAAAGAGAACGTAAGAATAATCCACAGAGACGCTCGCATGCCCGGAAAGTTAATGTTTCTGTGATCCATTTCGAGGAAGAACTACTCCCAAAAGAAGAAATCTGAAGAGAACCGTCGCCGTTTGGGCTCGTGCCTTCACCAATTTCACCGAAGAACTGCTGAATCTTTGTCACACCCGAAGCCGAAAGCTTGTCTTAGAGTTCAGTCGGCCACAAATTTCACCACTCGACGCATTTTTGCTCAGACCCTGGAGCACTTTCGCTTACATGGCTTCACCCCTAAGAATAATCCTACCCGGAACATACCTGCGCTACGAATGTCTCCTCGATAGGACCTTGATCCTTGATCTGTAGAGAGAGAGAAGAACGCGTAAAGGCGACAGAAAATAAAGGGATGACCGCGAGGGGAGAGAGGGAAAGATCTCTGGCACGGATGGCCGAGAGACCACATGATGCAAGTTGGAGCAATATACTCACCTTTTGCACCCGGCAGAGTACCTGATTCCCACCTTCAGGCCCTACCGGAATGATCATGATGCCGCCAACCTAACTTGCAGGGAGGGGGAAGAAGGGGGAGATAAAGGATATACGGGAGTAAGAATATTCTGGTGCAGCTATAAGTCAGCATTGTCAATAGTTTTCAACGCAGGGTTGGGAGGCAAACTTAATAGATTCTTTTCCCGAGAGGATTGGCGATAAAGTACCAAGACAAGAGATTGCGAGCTACAACCCACTAGTGGAATGAGAAGCAAACCTTCAGCTGTTCGACAAGCGAGCGGGGCACTGAGGAAGCAGCAGCGCCGACGTGAATCGCGTCGTACGGACCCTTCTCCTTGTCGCCTTCCCACCCCGTCTTGCATTCCAGCGTGACCACGCCTAACAAAAAAAGGAGAAGATGGACCAAAGAAGATTTGAATGCGTGACAGGGCACAGGAGTACAATGGGGGAGATGGTCACCGTGTGAAGCATAATATAGGGAAAGGCCAATCAAACAGGAAACAGAAAATTTCCCACCCAAGCCCTTGGGACACGTTCCCCAAAAAAAGAAGCAGCCACCAGGCTTCCAGGACGCACCTTTCGTCAGCAAGTCATCATCTGCCTTCTCTATGTTGTTCTTTGCCAGGCTAACGAGTGGCTTGACGATGTCGATGCCAACCACTCTCCCCTTCGGCTCCACCATACGGGCCATGGCCGCCGTCAAATACCCGGAGCCACAGCCCACATCCAACACCTGAGAACACGAAAGACGACATAAAATGAGAATGGCAAGGGCAAAAGGGCCCTCGTCAAGTCATCCACGGGCACTATAGTCCACTCGCCCTGGGTCGTTGCTTCGTAAGTGCAGGACTTTCACTCACCGTCGCTCCAGGCACCAGTCTTTCTTTTAATAGCTCCAGTGCATGGGCGTGCATATGTGGGGCAGAGATTGTTTGCTCGTAACCAAGGTATTGCGGGGAATCGTCGTAGGCAAAATTTGGCGCGTAATTTCCCCGGTCAACACGAAGCATAACCTGAGCCCCCAAAAGAAAGCAAGTGTATCTTTGTATCACAAGATGTTACACGCTTGCCCTACACATAAAGCCATCAATAAATAGAAATTTCCTGAACTCTCCCTAGACTCTCCTCCCTATGTCGTGACTTTTCACCTCACTGCACGCACCTCTTTGACACGCTCGCTGGTTATCACATTGGAGGCACGTAAACGGTGCACCAGCTCTGTATTACTGCGACCGGAACAAAACCACGCACACATCGCAACAGAAGCCCGAACAAACAGAGGAAATGAGAACACGGTAGCGTGACGGCCTCGGCGTATGTTTAAACGGTAACTATCTCTGGGAAAGGCAATAGATGACAGTGAAAAGCCTGCGACCATCCAGGGCTTTCCCCGATGCGTTTCCTGAATGTGGTACGGCAGAATATGTGTAATTGTGAATCTGAATATTTTTTGGCTGCCGCGTTCATTAAAGGAGTGAGAAACATAAAAGGTTACATTTCCAACGTTGTAGCTACTCGCTATGACCTCCTTACCCACGTGTCTCAGCCTATACTTTAGACGCCAGGAATCGCGTTCTCAAGAACTAGATATACATTAATGTACAGTGAAGTCGATATTTTTATTCTTCTAACTTGGCTTACATCCATGTATGACTTTACCTCAAGAGTAAGGTCACATGTTTTGATAGAAAAAAAGCCACGAGCAAACGTTCAACATGTTCTTTCAGGGGGGGGTTCTGTCCGCGTGCCAGTATGGAGAACAAGACGAACAAAAAACTTCCTTCGTCACACATTCAACTCCAGACTCAACAGAACCCGATCAGTTCACTCCTGTAAGCGAGGGTGGACACATTCTATCGCATTGTTTGCCATGGCTGTAGAAGCAAACTGGCAGGCGGCTGGGACTTGACTTGCAACAAGCAGAATTTGGCGACGGCCGGAGGACCTTGCCACATGAACCAAGCCCCGGGTTATTGGGCCATGGGATGCCGTATAGACGAATACAGGAAGTGAAATTGATTCTTGTGTGAAGTTGAGTGTAGTTGAATCAGCGTGCAGTAGAGCGGGATGGTTTTCTAGGTCTTGTGCTATCCTGCGCTGCATGTCTTCTTTTTTTTTTCCCGCAACACACTTGCACCTACTGCACGCGTAACACACGAAACCTTGCGTGCAGAAAATTATTGCCGGAGAAGTCAGCAATTCAAGTGCAACAAATATTCGTATGAGCAACAATCGCCGTGGTATTAGTTTTCCTCCGGTCCATCGAGCTGGTTGTACGGAGCCTCCTACCCTTACTCAATCGTTTCCCTCCTCGGGCCATATTTCATCCTAGGTGCAACGACACCGCCCTCATCGCACTGCATGCCGTCCATCTCGCCCAGCTTTTTTCTCGCTCCTCTTTTCGCGGATCCTCTTAAGTTTTCTCAGCTCCTGGAGGACTTGATGAAATTGATTCAAGGGCGGGAAGGCACTTGGAAACCGGCCCCGGAGTCAGAAGTTGAGCCAGAGCGAGACTCCTTCGCACCGTCATCCGCACTCGGTGCGGGATGGAACACTCAGGGCAAAATTACCCACCTGATAGCGGTGGAAGAAGAGAGCCATTCAGCCACGGAAAGCAGCGCCCGGCTCGCAGAGGCCCTTGCAACCAAATTGACGGTCGGCTACTCCACAATGGGACTCCCACCGCCTTGTTCCTCCCAAATCCCCACCTTCAATCCTCCCGCGCCCGCTCCTCCAGGCGCTAGACATCATGTGCTCTTGTGTGTAGCCTGGATAGGGGAGGGGAATGGGCTTTTGATAACGAGGGCGGCAGAGGCCCTGCAGAGACTCGACAACAGGTACGAGATACCAGGGGGTGAGAGGGCGAAGCGCGTGGCAACCAATGTTGGGGAAAGCTTTTCAAGAAGGAAAAGTTCCGCTGCTTTGTAAAGCGATAGAATGAACTCTTCCTTCCAGCGCTCGAGACGGGTCCCGGCATAGGAAAATGCTAAAGCTTGAGACCTCCCACTCATTCTCCGCCCTCCCTTCCACCCCCCTAATGACAGGGTGCAAGGGCTGGTCACGCTGCGCTTCGAACGAAACGAAGCTACTCAAGCCTTACAAAATAACTTTCCCATCTTTGCCAAGAGCTGGGCGAGAGGTACGATACGGGGGTAGGAGGCGATGGAATGAGTATGTTGTAAATCCCTGCAAGCGAGGAAGCAAGAAGTCCTCAGTCAAAGTTTCAACAATGGAGGAAATCGCGACGTTTATTTTTCAACGACGAAAAGGGGGAAAAGGCATTTATTCGTTCTCCCTCCTCGTCTTCAATGGCACGGTCCATGGATAAAACAGGAAGCGGGCCTCGTCCCCTCTCTCCCGACACCTGCAATGCTCCAGTCAGTAACTACTCCGGCAGAAACAGCACCAGCAGCGGCAAAAAAAGCAGAAAGAGCGACAGTCCAGACCGAGGCGCTCAAAGCCCACCGACTCCGCCCTGCTCGACCACCCCCACCTCGCCCTCCACCTCGAGTTCCCTGTCTCCTTCCTGTCTAGGCGGGGCATCCGGAAGCGCAGAACAAGCGAAGACAAGCATTACCGCACATAGAACGAGTACCACTCGGCCAGTTGAAAACGCTGTGAAAGTAGCAACACTGGCAGCATCGAGATCAACCACAGCAGTTTTAGAAACCGCCAGGATTCCACCAAAATGTGCCAGACCCCCCTTGGGCGGCGATTGCTTCTCCCCTACCCTCAGCACCCCTGGAAGCATAGGGGTGGAAGACGAGAGGATTCAGGGCTGTGGTGAAGGGCGACAAAAGGAGGAATCGGAGAAACGCCCGGGCGAAGGGGGAGCGATGGAGGCGCAGGGAGAAAGAGACGGTCCAAGCGAGGCGCAGAGAAAACGACCAGACCTGTCAGGAGTTCAAAGAGAAGAGGGGCAGGCAGAAGAAGCGTTACGCGTCTCAGGTTCACAGGGCGCAAGCATGATGCAGCAGAAAATGGAGCAGGCTCCCAAGGATAAGTGCTGGACGAGCTGTTGCCAACCGAGCCAAAGGGATGCTATGTCGTCCCCACCGACTGTTCCCCTCCTAGATGGCTTTCTACCGGCCACCACTCAGAGCCTCGCGGCGCCCACCCCTCCGTCCTGTCCTCCCTCCCTCCCTGCCTTGTTCCTGTCCCATTCTACCGCTGTGGTCGAGAGCAATGATCCGGGCGAAGACCGCCACGCTTCCCATCCTCCCGCCCTCCCTCCCTCCCTCCCCTTGACCCTCCACGGCCATTCCTCTGGCGGTGCTCCCATTCTCTTCGGCGAGGTAGCGGCATGCGCATTCCCTGCGCCTGCTTCCAATCGCACCACCTCCTCCTCTACGTCGTCCCTTTCCCTCCATGCGCCCTCCTCCTCGCCGGTGCCCTCTCCTCCCTCCTCTTGTCCCCCGCCAATTCCTGCGCCCACCCCGCTGGCCCTTGAGACTTTCCGAGGAGAGAGGGACGCCGCAAGGGCAGGAGAGGGGAAGGGGTTGAGGACGGATGTGGGCGTATATCTCGTCCTGGATGGGCACGGGGGAAGCCGTGCGAGCCAGTACATGTCAGAGGTGCGGATAACGACGAAGGACGGAGACAAGGGGAGATTGAAAAAGGAAGGGAACGGCGCTTCGTCGGATTCTTACTTATACGTCATTGGTCCTACTCTTCTTATCCGTCATTCCACAGCATTTGATTCCCGCCGTCCTCGAACGCTTGGGCCCGTGTCTATCCTCCAGCGCCTCGTCCTCCTTGACGCCGTCTGCGGAGGAGGAGGAGAAGGTGAAAACGGCCTTGAATGATGCTTTCCTCGCCGTGGACCGTGCGTTCTTGACATCCTTGTCCGCAAACCTGACGCCGGTAAAGAAGTCTTCCAGGGGATAGGGGTACAAGGAGCGAGGAAGTAACCATTACATGAGCATCAGTCAGGCCACGCGGAGGGGAGAAATTCATGACTTTCGGCAGTTATATCACCCTCCGCGTGATATGGCCGTCAATATTCTTCTCTCGTTGAAATCGCTCTCTTCCCCTCTGACCCTCCCACTGCCAGGAACAAGCGAAGGGATACTGGAATGCTGGCAGCTGTGCCGTGCTGGCCCTCGTCGTTGGCCGGATGCTGTACGTGGCGCACGTGGGCGATTGCCGCGCGGTGCTGGGACAACGGTAATGGGGAAAAGGATACAAATGGCCGGAGGGGTGGATGAATATGGCTGGTAAATGCGGTGGTTGGCAGAAGGATGTCAAGCGTGTCTCATATTTGCACTTGCATCTGTCTCCGTTGCTGCGCGCGCGCCAGTGTGCTTCCCCCAACCCCATCGCCATCGAGTCCCCCCCAGACATCTAGCGCGGCCAACGCGGCGGCCTTGACCAGCAGAGCGGTCAGTGGCGCGAAACCTGGCGAAGAAGGGAGGGCAGACAAAGGAGACGACGAAAATATCGCGCGGGCCCCCCTCCCCTCTGCTTCATCCCCCCGCTCATCCAATGTAAGACTCAACGCGACGAGACAGTACAAAAGAGCTACACAACAAAACTGCGTTAGTTCAGTCATCCACAGCCCTCTTTGTCCCATCATGGTGAATCCTACAGCGAAGGAGCGCGTCTACGTCGCCTGTACCCCCCTCCACGCTTCCTCTCTCGGCACCTTGGCCTCCGCAACCACCTCTTCCGTCCCGCTCTTCTCCCCGTCGCACTTGCGCCTTACACCGTTTGTATCCTCCCCCATCCCCTGTCACGGCCCTGGTTCTCACCAGAGACCATAACTGTCAAAATGCCAGCGAGGTGGGTTCTATTTCTTGCAACGTTCTTCTTCACACTTTTGGTTCTGAGTTGCATGCTTATGTACGCCTCCGGTCTCAAACCAACCTCAGGTCAAGTTGGTAAAGCAACGCACCACTGATAAGCATGCTATTCGAAAAAGTGCCAAGGACGCGCGCTCCGCTCACTATGCCTCGGGTGTAGGCGGCATCGACAGGGTGGCAGGTAAGCGGTGTTGTACTCGCAAAAACACATGTTTCTGACTTTGAACCTTCAAACTTGCGATTTTTTCTCACTCTTTCCTCTTGGTTCTATCCCTCCTCCCCTCTCTACACGCCACCTCCCTTGCCGCTTTCTGCTTTCTTCCACGTCATTTTCATAGGATCTCTGGCCGTCACGCGCGCTCTAGGCAACGGTTACCTGAAATGGCCCTCTCTCTCCTCCCCGCCATACCTGTAAGTTTCCGGTTAAAAGGTGTAAAGAAATGTGCGAGGGAGAATCCCTCCTGTGTATTTCTTTCCAGTGTTTAATTTCGAAGTTTGCCTCAAGCTTTCACACATAATCTCCCCTCTTCATCATTAAGGCAACATCTTCCTTACATAACTGGCGAGCCCGTCGTCACCGCCTACGAACTCTCCCCGACGCGCGACCTCTTTCTCCTTCTCGCTTCCGATGGGCTTTGGGAATTCCTTTCGAGTAAGGACGCGGTCCAGACCGTACAAGCCTGGTGGCACCGAGAAACATTACAAGGCCAGCTCCACCGTCCTCCTAGCTCCTCAACTGCCTACACTTCTCAACACCCTTGCACACCGGCAGCTGCCTTAGCGGAAGAAATGATGGTGCGGGTGGCTAGGTCACACTATATGGATTTGAATACACTGAAGCGTTTGCCTCGAGGTGGACAACGTAGGCAGATACATGATGACTTGTGTGTCACGGTCGTGCAGTTCCAGTGGGAAAAGAATGAGGTCTAATCTTTTACAGCATGTACTTTACGGGGCAGGCACTAAAGAACAACTTAATACAGTTGAAACTTGGTACAGCTTGATGTCGCGAGATATTTTGATAGGCGGCTTTACAACAAAGTCTTAGCGAGATCAGGTTTTTGTGTCTTGTACAGCTTTCCGCATCATCTACAATTTTCTCGGCTGGTACTTCCATCTATTCCTCCAACTTTTGAGCCAAACGCTCCATATTTGTTAGTATCGGGTCTTTCTCTATGTTGGGAATCTTTTTCCAAATGTCCCCACCTTTGATATCTTTTTCTCGCCGTTTCTCTCTTTCGTTTCTGTCTCCTCCTTCCCCTTTTCCTTCTTCGTTGCCTTTGTCTTCGTCGTTATGACCATCTTCCTCGTCATTGCCGACCTCGTCGTGATTATAATCTTTTTCAAGATCTTCCAACAATGCTTCACCTTTCTTGTTATCTGGCATATCACCTCTTCTTTTTTTTAAATCCTCGTCTTTACGCTCTACAATTTCCTTAATATCTTTTTCGAATGAAGTAAATTCCTCAATCAATGCTTGATTTGCCATCTTAAGCATGCTAATTTGAGTTTCGAAATTTCCAATCTTTACTTCTTGTGACAATATTTTGATTTTCTGATGAGCTACTTCAGTCTGCCATTTCATTGCTGTAGCATGTCCGCGAGAAATGTCAACCTTCCGCGAACTTTTTTCCATCCTCACCTGATCCCGAAGACGTATAATTTCCCCAGTTAGCATCATTGCAATAATGTAAAGCCGATCTTTGTTGTATTCATTATCCATCACTAGCTTGTAAATCTCCTTAGGGTGCATGCTTTCAATATCCTTGAAGAGCGGGAGGCCACTAGGGCCGATTGAAGTGTTACGAGCCAATTTTGGAAAGGGTCTGGTGCGTTGAGCAGTTGACAATGGCATTTGTGATAAAAAAGCCATGTGTAGGATTTTTGAAGGTAGACATACTGAAAAGGTCACTAATGACATAAGGAATTGAAAGTGTCGGTGGCGCATCTGTCATGGTTTTTAGCGTCATGAGAGTTGATCATGAGAGTCATTAAGTGGCTATTAGTTCCATGTCATGATGGTCTATGCACGATTATATTAAAATAAACGATTTCTAAGCTCCGGAATACCTTATTTCGATGTATTGCAATCTGTGGCACACGACCTTTCAGAGTCTTCCCCGGGATGTCGAACCTCCTCACGAAAGGGCCTCCAGTTTCGCGGAATTCAAATTCAAATTTTGATAGCCGTCAGCAACGGTCGTCGGTTGCACGGGGTTGGACACAATACATGGTGGTCGGGGGCTTTCGGGCACTCCCACCATGAAATTCAAAAGATCATATCGTTTGTGAGTAGACCGCCACAGACAGAATTTTCGATGTAGTACCGTGGCACTGGTTACAGCACGTAGGTTCTTGAGGCATTTACATTTCCACAGGGTTTCTGTCTTCGACTGTGGTTATGGCCCATGTCTCTTTGAATGCTCGTGTACAACAATTGTTCTATGTGTCACGATACTTTTTCTGCGTTCGCTTTAAAACATGCATTGAAACAATCTTTGCCATTTTCATTTGCTTTTAATTTTGCATAAGAGACCAATAGTGTACATGCTCTTTAAGCAAACACAATACAAAGATGAAGCCGGACTAATTACTTAATACTCATTTCTTCTTACCTGTCAGGAACACAATTCCATACAAGTCCGACTTCACACGATTTTACGTAAATTAATCGATGGCAAGTATCTCTAACCTTATGCGGTTGGCTACCCAAGGCGTTTTAGCCTTACTCCCAACGTCATCTCCCGAAGGAAGCATCACTGACGCATCACTCGCGAGCGCTACAAATAGCGTCACGCCGTTGCTTCGGGGTCTTGCATACCCATCCTTTACTAAAGCTATGCATGGTCCAATTGATCTGGGAAAAGAAGAGCTGACATGGACAGGAACCAATAAGGAGTTGCGTGTGAATGGCAAAACATTTCATCTAAAAGGTTTAAGCTGGTTTGGCCTCGAGGTAAGCGTGCGTTGACCGAGATGCAACACTTAATGAGAAGTTCACTCTTTTTTTGTTCATTCATTTATTTTATCTATCCTACGCATCATACCTTGTCGCCGCTCACCCTGATGGCTAAACCCACCTTATCTCTTTTCTGCCCAGGTCGGGGACTCAAACATGCTACTTGGCCTTAACAACAGAGGCTTAGACGAGATCCTTCAATTCCTGGTTGATAATAATTTTAATGCTATCCGTGTGCCTTTCTCAACAAAATGGGCTTTGGATTACGATACTGGTGTCAGGGGTTATTTCCGTGACGGAGACATCAATCAGCTTTCTCGTCGACAGTTTTTGAACAAATTTATCGAGCGAGCCGCAGACTTTAAAATTTTAGTCATGCTTGATAGTCATCGTTTAAATGATCAAGAAATTCCGGAACTGTGGTACTCTCAGGAATATACACAAGAGGATATGCTGGCGGCCTGGGATATCCTTCTGGGGGATCTGAAGCACCATTGGAACCTGTTTGCCATCGGTAAGCGATAGATACCATTGTTCGAAAAGGACCAATAGACTTGATGAGCATGCCCAATTGCTGTAGGACTCTACATTGACTTGCCTATTTGTATTCTAAATATGTCACGATGGGGGTAGAGATCGTGCTCTAGTCGAAAGGTCATTCGTATAACTTGGCCTCGGCTACTAAGAGTAGCACTCGAAGGTCACTTCAACACGTGTTTTTTTAAGTCATTGAAATACCCTGTCGAGAATCCCTACCTGTTTGGAAATTTAAAATAATTTTCGCTTCTTATCCTCTCTTCCCGCACATCTAGACCTCAAGAATGAACCGCATGGCGCTGCAACATGGGGTTCAGGGAACGCTGCCACCGATTGGAACACGGCAGCCGAGAAAATTGGCAAACATTTGTTGACGAAGCACCCGGAGTTCAAAGGACTGGTCTTTGTCGAGGGCTTGGGGTATTCTATCGAGTTCGAGAAGATTAAAACCCACCCCATCGATTTCGGAAAGCCCGAGTTCAACGAGCGCCTCGTCTATTCCCCCCACCAATATGGGCCGTCGGTAACGGGAGACCTGCATTTTGCCGGGTATGTGAACTTTCCTGCTTCGCAATTGAGCGAATGGGAACGCTGCTGGGGTTTCATTGAGGAGAAAACGGGCCATGCATGTGTGCTAGGGGAGTGGGGAGGGAAGTATGACAGTTATCACAACGACAAGGACATGGTTTGGCAGGACCGTTTTGCCAAGTACCTGGTTGAAAAGTGCATGTCGGATCAGTTCGTGTGGGACCTGAACCCGGAGAGCGGGGACACTGGGGGGGTCCTCAAGGCCAATTGGTGGGACGCGGAGGAGAAGAAACTCGCCCTCTACGATACTGTCCAGCCCCATCCGTCCTGGCTATGGAAGGAGGGAGATACTTTCTATTTGGAACCTGGCGAGTACGCGAACCCGAAGTGCGACCCTTACAACAAGAAGCACTGAGGACGTAGGGTAAAAGGAGGACGGGGGGGGATGTCAATTTGTACGCATATTGAGATGATAGGGCACGTCCTGCCTTGTCTCGACTGTGATTAAGGATACTACGAGCTACTGGAGAAACGGGCAGCATTGGGGATGTATGTCTGTGTGTATGGAGAAGCAGGAAAAGATTCAGAAGCATTTTTAGACCCAAAGACTTAAAATGTATCCTTTTCTCTTCTTTGAACTTCAATATTGGCGCTTTGAAAGCGCTTTTTAGGACAGCACGAGCCTGGAATTGGGACTAATTCCACATAAAAGTACATGACCGACGTGAAAGTGACACGTTTGTCTAAAGACAGAGAAGTAAATGCAATGTCACTCTCAGAATAAGGCACATCTTTTTCATGTGTCTACCTTATTTTTTTCACTCCGATATTTTGCAACAGAGTCTAATGTACACAGCAGCAGATTTCAATGTATAGGCTTTTCCATTTCCAGGTTGACTCCTTTCTAGAACTCTCTCATGTAAGAGTTCACCTCCGCCAAAAAATCCTCTCTCTCCGCCTGCGAGGCAGTGTCACAGCTATACATCCCAAGCCATAGCAAAGTACACTGCGCGTCGAACAAAGGTCGGAGTCCCCGCGCGATAATCCGCCGTCCTGGGTCGCCCACGTATCGAATCACTTGGTAGGAGGAGCCATACGTGGTCACGACCCCTACTTTCTTGATGTTTTTCAAGCATGGAACCAGACCCACCACGGAAGCTGGAGGAGACGTAGGTGTGGGGAGGGTGAAGGCACTGTGAGGCAGGAAGGTCCGATCGATCCACCCTTTCAGGATGGCGGGCTAGGCGGGTGCATGGAAAAGGACAAGCAAGAGGAGGAAGCATCCGTAAGGAAAAAGTGACTTGGTGCTGTATGGGCACTGATGTAACAATGTTAAGAACGGTCCCTCAAGTGGAATAAATGACTCGAAAATTCGGCTTGTGGTGCTGTCTTTGTACCGCCACCATTTCTCTTGTACTCCCTCCTTGCAACATCCTTTTTTCTATGGTAATTTTCATGTTGCCTTGCCTCCGACTTACCATGGCATACCACCACGTTGGATATACAAAAATTAAGGCATCACACCACTTAAGGAGGTCGATATATCGGAGGAGAGCCGCTTTATCGGGTGTGCCCTCATCGTGCCGGTCTGAGAGCGGCTTCATATACTCCCTTATGTCACTTGCTTGCATACATGGCTGAAAACCTTCCTCGTAGAGAGATAGAGTCTGTACTTCGTGTCCAGCTTCTTGAAGCGACCGATGAGTTGTTTCAAAGCAGGCGCCATTGAAAGAAGAAGTCCCCATGGGATGCGCGTGGAGGAGAAGGACGCGTCGAGGAGGGTCGGACGGGTGGCGGGGCGGGGGGGGTATGAATGACGTCCATCGATTGGCAGCTGAGGCCAAAAACCGTGACAGAGGGTCCCAGAGGAAAAGAGATAATTCTTTATTACCACGTGGCATCCTGTTGCTGTTGTATGCGCGTACTAGTATCAGATCAAGTCGTTGGAAAAGGCAACAAAACACAGGCATAAGCATTTTACCGGGGAGGTTCAAGCATCGAGGTGACTCTGAGACATAGACGCCTTTGCGTTCCCGGGCGCATGCCACACATAATAGGTACCAAGAGGAGGCGAAAGTATAAGGGTGCCATATAAGGGTGTCACACTGATGGACAGCGGTGACAACACTTATACTTCTCCTTCATTAGCTCACAGCACTCGTATTTTCCCAGCTTGGACTACTCTTCCTCCAAAAGCAAGTAAACAGCAAGGACAAAGTGGAAGCTGAGGCCTTTGAAGTATATAGATAGTACTCTTGTGGGTTTTCTGGGCACAATAAAGGTCTATCTCTAGAAATGACGCTATAGGGAGATGGATTATTGATTTCAGGGAAAAAAGAGTGGCCGGTACAAAGTTAAGTGACCCTCGAGGTGCTCCTCATCGAGCAAGACAATGTTTTTCCCGAAAGTTAAAGAGCGTTCAGAAAATCGCCCCATCCACTTTTTCTTTCTTCGCAATGACCGTAGAGGTTAATGGCTCTTTTCGAAAAGAACGCAACGTGACCTCATCCGTGTCCCTCCCCCTTTCTTCGCTCCACCCAGCAAAGAGGATTGCTTGCAGACAGCGTTAAGAACCCAATTCCTCGTCAAGTATCGATCGAACTCAGTTGTTGATGGTAATTTCGACTTCGACCCCGGGCTCAATCACGATGTTCGTGATGCTCTTCACAGCATCCGAAGACGTGTGCAGGTCAATAATACGTTTGTGGATGCGCATCTGCATAATGTGGCAAGACAGCACCGGAAAAACTAGGTATAAGAATAACACGCAGGGCGATGCACCTTGCTTGAAAGCCACGAAAGGAGAAGACAACTCCAATTGAAAGCGTAAGCCCCCCGGATGAAAGAGTGTCAGCGCCTCTCGCCCACTTCCACCCCTACGGCCGACCCCTTTAGCGCCGTCCGCCCTGCACGTACCTGGAACCGGTCCCACGTGTTGGTTCCCTCGCCGTTGGGAGATTTGCGGGTCGTGATCTTCAGCTTCTTCGTCGGGAGTCTGTGTGCCGAGAAAATTCGTCAGCTTCCACTCGTTGGATTCCCCCTCGCATTGCACACGTCTTTCACGATTATGATTTCGCGTGATTCCCCTCTCAATTATGAGAACCGCTCCTTCCTTCTTTCCAACTTCCTTCAGCCTCTTTCTTTCTTCCCTCCTTCCCTCCTGTCCCTCCCCCTCCCTCCCCTCCTACCGAACAGGCCCAGCAACCTTTAAGTGCTTGCTATGATTCACAGCTCGAGTCTTCAATGCCTCGCAAACCTTTTCCAGGTCCTTCACGTTCAGCGAGGTGAGCGTGATGCGGATGCGGTGGATCTGATGACAATGAAGGGAGACAGAGAAAATTCGATGCGATAATCATACGGACATGAGTACCAGCGTGTCACAATCTGCCGTACGCAATTTTTTTGCGTTCCGACACATCCTACCACGCAAATGCATGCACACATAAGAATTCCTCTTGAAGGCAACCTTGCCCACCCATTCTCATCCCGGTTCTGACCTGCTCCTCCTCCTCGGCGAGGACTTTGGGCTTGACAATATCGGCCATGTTTGGAATGTAGGGTGTGAAAATTAAAGTTGCTGGAAGAGGCGCTGTAGAAAGTGGAAGGAAAAGAGGTTGCGTCCATGAGTAAACAAGTCAACGGACGATATTCAGGGCATGGAGCCATGCGCCGCAACCCTAGGAAGCTGACAGAGACCTCATCGACACAGGAAGTAGTTAGAAGTCCGCACAAGAAGCAGAATGCTCCTCTGAGACCGGCGACGATCTGCCTTGAACTAATGCTTTTAATCCTAGGTCGTCTGGACAAACAGCATTCGCTCTCCAACCCCGTACTCCCATACATCATCCCCCTAATTGTTCCCTCCTCGAGCTGGGCTTTGCAAAATGCTCCCTCCCTCCTACGCTTGCTCCATCTACAGAGGAAACTTTGCCTACCTGAAGCGAGAAAGCACCAGCGGTAACCTGCAGATGGTCAGAAAATGGGTGGAGGTAGGGTGGGAGGATTAGACATCAGCACACGGGCTTCTTTACTTATACCAAAGCCCAAACCTCAATCATTCTAATGAGTCCCTCACCTGATCCGGCGGGGCTATAAGTAGCGGTGAAATTCAATTAGAGCGTGTGTGTATCAAAGAGGGTTTGAAAAGAAGGATGAGAAGAAAGAATTATGGTATGGTTCCGAGGGCCTGTGGCAGCCGTTGGTTTTTATTCATCGGGAAAAAACAACATCACGACGGGTGAGCAGCGCCCATATCCATTGCAACTCTCTACCAGGTAATAGAGGCTTTGGCATGCATTGGCACGTTTAGGTGGCCTTGATCGCATGTCCCATGTGCAATTATGCGTGGCCCTGGCGGAAACGAGGAAGAGTGGAGGAGGAAGACAGGTGGGTCCACACAGACTGTGGTCGAGGGAGGGAGGGCGGGAGGGAGGGAGGGCGGGAGGGAGGGAGGG
>Ga0102934_1000621_pt1 | contig 24104 bp, 20 predicted proteins | sample SalPonR2_A_D1_MG_FD_78175 | JGI IMG/M metagenome (GOLD analysis project Ga0102934, IMG submission 78175) | Salt pond soil microbial communities from South San Francisco under conditions of wetland restoration - Salt Pond MetaG R2_A_D1_MG | ecosystem: Environmental > Aquatic > Marine > Intertidal... | reverse complement strand
GCTGTCGGGCCACGGCGTTGCTCAGGCGGTATTCGGCGGCGTCGACCTCGCTGTCGAGGACTTCCCGCAGCAGTTCGACGAACAGATCGCGATCGAAGAGCAGTCGGGCATAGGAATCCGCCATCAGCACATTGATCAGGAGATTGTCTCCCGCAGTGATCTCGCGGGCCCGCTCGAAGTATCTTCTCGCTTTCTCCGGCTGGCCGCCTGCGGCCGGTGGGCGCTGGGAATTGAGCACTGCCAGGTAGAGCCACACGGCGCCGTCATCGTATTCCGGTTCATTTTCAGCGACCCAGGCAAGCAGTCGCTCGACCCGTGGCAGGTCACCCAGGGCGACGAAATCGGAGGAGTTCGCATCGATCCAGCCAGTCCAGGTCGTGGCCAGAACATAGAGCGCATCCAGATTGTCTGCCTCGAATTCGGTGATGCGCTTATCGAAGGCATCGAAATCCAGCAGACCGAGGTCACAAAGCCTGCTCGAGCGCAGGCAGGCGCCGGTGCGCGCATGCTCCAGCGCGCGAGCGTTGAGGCGTTGATATCGGACCGCCTCCTCGGCGAACAGGGCGGCGTAGGTGCCGGTCAGACGGGCGGTACTCAGGCGCAGGCTCGGCGCTTCGGGATCGGCGTTGATTCTGGCTTCGAGCAGCAGAAGGTAGGCCGGCAGGCCATCAGAGACAAGGATGGGATCGTCATACTCTCGAATGGCGGTTTCAAGGTCGTCTGCGAACTGCTCGGTTGCCCGATCGATCACGCTGGCACAGCCAGACATGGCCAGCAGCATGACGGCCGCGATCGCCCTCATGGCGCCCGCACCACCAGCCCAGAGGCTTCAGCGGTATTCTGCATCAGGGTCGCCACCGTCATCGGCCCCACCCCACCAGGGACTGGTGTGATCCAGGCGGCGCGCTCAGCGACAGCAGCGAAATCCAGGTCCCCGCGAAGGCCGCCTTCGGGCTTGCGTGAAATGCCGATATCGACCACCACGGCACCGGGTGTGACCCACTCCGGGTCGATCAGATCGGGCTTACCGACAGCCACGCACAGCAGTTCAGCGCGCCTGACATGTTTTTCGAGATCACGCGTGAAACGATGGGCCACGCTTACCGTGGCGCCGGCCAGAAGGAGCTCCAGTGCAAGCGGTCGGCCGACGATATTGGACGCACCGACCACCAGCGCATCCCTGCCCTTGGCGTCGATCGCATGAGCATGCAGCAGGGTCATGACACCGCGCGGAGTACAGGGCCTCAGACCCGGATTGCGCAGGGCCAGTCGGCCCATATTGACTGGGTGAAAGCCGTCGACGTCCTTGTCCGGGTGGATGCGCTCGGTGATCAGCTGCTCGTCGAGATGGCGCGGCAGCGGGAGCTGCACCAGGATGCCGTCGATCTGGTCGGAGGCATTCAGTTCATCGATCAGTGCAAGCAGCTCGCCGCGCCCGACCCCCAGCGGCAGACGGTGGCTGAATGACTGGATGCCGGCCCGATCACAGGCCCGGATCTTGTTGGCCACGTAGACTTCCGAGGCCGGGTCGTCACCGACAAGCACCACGGCCAGACCCGGCGGACGATCGCCGCGGTCCGAACTGGCGTCAACGGCCTTTCTGACGTTTTCGATCAAACGATCGGCAACGTGACGACCTTCCAGAATTTTTGCGCTTGATCCTTTCACTGGGGCGACATTGTACCGACAAGAGGTTAGGATTGAGAGCCTGTCAACAGGGGATCCTGATCATAATGAACGTCTACAATTACAATTTCGCGGCACTCGACGGTGGCCCGATGCCGCTGGAGCGCTTCCGCAATCAGCCGATTCTTTTTGTCAATACGGCATCCGAGTGCGGATTTACCCCACATTACGCCAAACTTCAGCAGATCTACCAGGACTACCATCAGTCGGGCCTGGTCGTGATCGGAATGCCGTGCAATGATTTCGGCCAGCAGGAACCGGGCAGCGAGGAAGAAATTGCCGAATTTCTTCAGAACGAATACCGGATCACTTTTCCGATGACGGCCAAATACTCCTGTATCGGTATCGAAGCCCACACCATGTTCAAGGAGCTGGCCCAGGAATATGGCGGCGATGTCCTGCCACGGTGGAATTTTCACAAATATCTGTTCAATCGGAAGGGCGGCCTGATCGAGCACTGGCCTGCCCAGACCCCGCCCGACGACCCCGCAGTCATCCATCAGATCACGCGGCATCTGCAGTCCTGGTCGCTGTAGCCACAGTCATCGACACGGGTCCGACTCGAAACCGATTCACGCTAGCGTCGGGATTTTTTCTTTCTTCCCAGTGACGTCAGTCGCTTGCGTTTCTGGATCTGGCGAGGTGTGAGCTTGTTCTTGCGGCCGGCGTACGGATTGTCAGAGTCCTTGAAGATCAGCCGGACCGGCACGCCGGTCAGATCGAACTGGCGGCGAAAGCTGTTGATGAGATAGCGGCGATACTGTTCGGGAACATGAGCGGTTCGGTTGCCGTGGATGATGAATCGAGTCGGAAAGATACCGCCGCTGTGAGCGTAGCGAAGCTTCGGGGTGGCGCGTTTCCCGCCCGGCGGTGGATGGGCTTCAACCGCGCGCCTCAGACTGCGAGTGAGGACGGGCGTCGAGATTTCCTGGCGTGCGCGCGAATCAACATGCCCGATGGCATCGGTCAGCTCGCCGAGGCCGCTGCCGTGCAGCGCCGATACCGTGACCACTGGGGCAAAACTGGTGAACTCCATGCGCTCGGCCATGGCGACCAGGAGCTGGCGTCGCTGCCGCTCGTCCAGCACGTCCCATTTATTCAGCACAACGATGAAGGCACGCCCGGCGTCGATGATATGACCGGCCAGCCTGGCGTCCTGCTCGGTGACGCCGTCCACGGCATCGACCAGCAGGCAGACCACCTGGGCCTGCTCGATAGCCTGAAGCGCCTTGATCGTGCTGAATCGCTCGATGCCCTCATGGCTGCCTCGACGGCGCCGGATGCCGGCCGTATCGACCAGATGCAGATGCAGGCCGTCGCGTTCGACCTCGGCATGGATCGGATCCCGAGTCGTGCCTGCGATCGGCGACGCCAGGGCGCGCTCTTCGCCAAGGAGACGATTGAGAAGGGTCGACTTGCCGGCATTGGGTCGGCCAATCAGGGCCAGCTGAATGACGCCATCCGGCCGCGGCTCGACCGGCTCGGGAGGCGGGAGGACAGCTTCGGTATCCCTGGCCAGGCGATCGATGCCGCGGCGGTGACTGGCGGCAATCAGGTGAGGCTCGCCCAGACCTAGCTCGGACGCATCCGCAAGCGCCTGGGCTTCGGACAGGCCGTCGATCTTGTTGACCGCATGAATCAGCGGCTTGTCGAGCGCACGCAGCCAGCGAGCGATTTCCATGTCATCGGAGGTGATTCCGGCCCGAGCATCGGTCACGAAGATGATGACGTCGGCCTCATCAGCGGCCAGTCGGGTCTGGCGCTGTGCACCTGACTGAACCTCGTCGGCAGCCGCTTCCAGACCACCGGTATCGATCAGGATGACGCCACGCTCCCCCAGATGGGCGCGACCGTAGATCCGGTCGCGCGTCACGCCGGGGAAATCAGCGACCAGAGCGTCTCGCGTCCGAGTCAGCGCGTTGAACAGCGTTGACTTGCCGACATTCGGGCGCCCGACGATGGCGACAAGGGCGAGGCCTGACATCGAGACCTTGACTGCGCCTAGCGCCGAAGCGTCCAGGCGCTCAGCGTGCCATCGACTGCCAGCACATAGAGCGTATCGCCGACAACCAGCGGTGCGCTGGCAGGACCCTCGTCAAGAATCTGTTCCCGTCCCGCGAATTCTCCGCTTTCCAGATCATAGGCGTGCAGATAGCCCTCGAAATCAATCACTGCCAGGTAGTCCTGTAGGAAGACTGGTCGAGTGACTTCTCTGCGCATCAGGCGGTCGTCCGACCAGAGCGTGGTGCCGTTCCGCCGATCGATCAGGTGGACGGCATCCTCTCCGTCCACTGCCGCAAGCGAGGTCCGCTGGAGACTGAGCCCGCTGAAGGAGGCCAGATCCTCGACCCAGAGAATACGCCCCGATTCGATAGCAAGCGCCGCGGTACGGCCGGCGTAGGTGGCGACGTACAGATCGGTACCGACGATCGCCATGGGGCCGTCGATGTCCGCCAGGCGATCGAGCTCGCTCCGACCTTCCGGGATACCGACACGTTGCTCCCAGTTCAATGCGCCGTCTGCAACATCCAGGCTGACCACGCTCCCATCGTCATAGCCGATGAAGACCTGCCCGCCTCGAGCCAGAGGGTCGCTGTTGCCGCGCAGGGTCAGCAGCGGAATGGAGCGGTCATAGATCCACAGGCGTGCCCCGTCAGCTCTGTCGAAGCCGAAGGTACGGCCATCGATACAGCGTGCCACCACGATGCCGTCATGCAGCAGCGGATAGGACAGCAGCTCCGAGGACAGTTTCGCGCGCCAGCGCTCGTTTCCGCTGCGTCGGTCCAGCGCCACCAGTTCGCCGTCGAAGTTGCCGAACAGAACGAGGTCGTCATAGACGGCCGGCCCGGCCGATAGAGGCATGCCGGTTTCATACTGATGAAGAATGCGGCCGGTGTCGGCGTCGACCGCAGTGATCAGCCCCTCATGATCACCGATCCAGATTTCACCGTCGGATAGAAAGGGGAGAGTGGCCGACAGACGTTCATCGAGGCCCTCACCGGCATCGACCGACCACTTTTCCGAAAACCCGATCGAGGCTTCGAACTCGATCAGTTCAGCGGGCGGCAGAAGATCGTTGTCGGTACTGAACCAGTCACGTAGTGTCTGACAACCAGTCAGGGTGAGTACCACGAGAGGAATCAGCGCAAGGCGGACTCCAGACTTCATGAAGCGTCCTCATCCAGACCCGGCCCGGTCGCGTCGAGCTTGATCTGCAGCAGGCTCTGGCCGAACCCCTGGCCGACCTGGTTATCCAGTGCTTCCTGGTAAGCCATCCGTGCCTGCTCAAGATCGCCCTGGGCCAGGAGGATATCGCCGCGAATCTCGGCCCAGGCGCCGACAAATCCATCCGGCGCCTGACCGCTGACCAATTCAAGGGCTGCGGCATGATCTCCCTGGGCGTGCAGGATTCGCGCCAGGCGGCCGGTCGTCATCGGGTGGACGGACGTCAGTTCGGAATTATCGAGTATCTCGCGATACAGGTCAGCTGCAGGCTCGAGGCGCCCGTCCTCCACGTAGGCACCGGCCATGATCAGGCTGGCCAGTCCACTGTAGGGGGTATCGCCGACGGCCTCCTGCATGGCCCGAAACTGTTCTTCGGCAAAATCCAGGCGATCAGCCTCGATCTCGTCCCGGATGACCGCGTAGTAGTCTGCCGCCAGGAGTGATGCCGCCGTCTGCTGGTCCTGCCAGTAGCGAAAACCGAAGATTCCGCCGAAAGCGAGCACCAATCCCATCGCGATCGACGCGCCGTATTCGCTGATCCACGAGCGGACTCGCTCGCCCTGTTCATGATCGTCGTAGAGTTCTACAGCCATGTTGTCCTCTGATCCCAGGCTCGCCCTGCGGACGAGTCATTAACAAAACGTATCGTGTGGAAAGGCAATGATAGGTCAGACGTTGCCCGACTCGCCAATCCGGTCCTTGATCCAGCCCGCCAGTTTATCAAGTTCGATGGTGTGCTGGATATTTTCTGCGGCCCGCATGTCCTTGACCTGAACGACGCCCTGCTCCATTTCTTCCGGGCCGAGGATGATCGCATATCGAGCCCCGCTGCGATCAGCACGCTTGAACTGCGCCTTGAAGCTGCCGCCGGCCAGGGATACGGCCAGCTTCAGATCAGGGATTCGAGTCCGAAGCTGCTCGGCGATGGACAGCATCCAGGCCGGATCGATCCTGCTGACAAGGTAGGCATCGGGCCGCTGATGGGATTGCTTGCCGGACTCCTCAAGCAGCGCGACCACTCGCTCGATGCCCATGGCAAAACCGATACCCGGAGTCGCCTTGCCGCCCTGCATTTCCACCAGCTCGTCATAGCGTCCTCCGGCACAGACTGTTCCCTGCGCCCCAAGATCTCCGCTCACCCATTCAAACACCGTGCGGCAATAGTAGTCCAGACCGCGCACCAGCCCGGTGTTGATGCGATAGGGAACCTCAAGCATGTCCAGCATGCGCAGCACTTCATCGAAGTGGGCCTGCGCCTCGAACCCGAGATGGTCAGACAGCCTCGGTGCGTCAGCCATGATGGCCTGCGTCTCCGGATTCTTGCTGTCGAATATTCTCAGCGGATTGCGGTCAAGGCGGCGCCGGGAATCCTCGTCAAGCTGACCGCTGAACGGTCTCAGATAGTCCAGCAGCGTTTCCCGATAGCTGATCCGGTCGGCCTTGTCGCCAAGGCTGTTGATCTGCAGCTCGACGCGGTCTCTCAGCCCGAGCACACGCCAGATCTGTTCGACCATCAGGATCAGCTCGACGTCCGTGGCCGGCTGTTCAAGGCCGAAGACTTCGGCACCGAACTGATAGAACTGACGCTGACGACCCTTTTGCGGGCGTTCATGCCTGAACATAGGACCGGTGTACCAGACCTTCAGGCCCGGCGTATGCAAGAGCCCATGCTGAATCGCCGAACGCACCACGCCCGCGGTTCCCTCGGGACGCAGCGCAAGTACATCCTCGTTGCGATCCGGGAAGGCGTACATCTCCTTTTCGACCACGTCAGTCGTCTGGCCGATGGCCCGCGTGAAAACCTCGATGTTTTCGACGATCGGAACCCGAATTTCATTGAAGTCGTAGCGGCCGGCAATCGAACGAAGCTCGTTCTCCAGCCACTGCCACAGGGCTGAGCGCTCCGGTAGCACATCGTGCATGCCGCGAATGGATTGAAGTTTGTTCATCTGGCCCTTGTTTATCGCTGTGCGACAAAGATCATCGATGGCGAACCTGTTCGCTGCCGAATCTGTATGGCTCGATCGCCCGGACGGGCATCAGGGGTTATCGCCGTACGAGAGTTATCGCTGAACTGTCCCGTCTTCGGAGATCATCAGCGCCGCAACGTCGCCCCGATCGTGCCCATCGAAGGTCAGTAGTTGACCGTCGAGAAACAGATCGACCGCGCTGGCCCGACCGAGAAGAATGTTCAACGGCGGAAGACCCTGGTAGGTCAGCTCCTGGTCGGCGCGGAGCAGGTCATATTCGAGTCGTTGATCGTCTCCGCCGCTGATTTCGACCCAGCTGTCCTCTTTCAGCCGGAGGGTCAGAGTCATCAACAACGGGCCTTCTGGCTCGATCTCCAGCAGATCGGGCTGCGGGCTCGGTTCGCGCGCTTCGACGGTCTCGCTGGCTTCTGGGGCGCTGAGCGAGCGGATCGAGGTCAGCGGCATGGCAGAAGCGGTGACCGGGCGCTGATTGTCCTGTTCCGACGCCTGTTCAGAGGCGGCGACTCCCGATTCCGATGAGCTCAACGGCATCCGTTCGGTCCTGGTCGGCTCTGAAACCGCACGATCGCCATCGAAGAGGCCCGCGCCGGTATTCAAATAGACCATGACCAGTGGCGGAACAATTGCAATAGTGGCAACAAGATAGGTCGCAAACTTGATGTACTTTTCGAAGCGAAAACGCGAGCGCTTCACCGGCAGTACCTGGGTCAGAGCGGGCGGCGGGTCGTTATCCAGCCCGGCGCTCAACTCACTGCGGTCGATGTCCAGAAGCGAGGCGTAATTGTTGATATAGCCCCGTCGATAAATCGGTGCAAGCCGCTCCATGCGACCCGCCTCGAGATCATCGAGGAGATGGGTCGGGAGGTGGAGCTGACTTGCCACGTCCGCACGACTCAGGGATTTTGCCTCGCGCGCCTCTCTCAGCCGCTGCCCAATGGCCTTGAACCGCTCGGATTGCCCGGGCTGTTCAGCACCGGATGGCTCGCCAAGACGACCGGGCTCGATGGAAGAATCTTCAGGAGTCATTGCGAATCAATCGCCTCACTTGTTCAGTTTCCGGGCTGGTCGGAAAATCGCGCTCCAGCAGAACGGCGTAGCGTTCAGCCTCATCTTGATTACCTAGATCGGATTCGATCCGGAATCCAAGGAGAAAAGTCGCCGCCTCCGCGGTGCCCTGCGCCTCGAGTCGCTGGAGGAAGGCTCGCGCCCGGAATGAATCCCCTTGTAGATAATAGATTTCAGCCAGATTGTAAAGGGCATCTGGATTGTTTCCATCGATATTCAGCGCCTCGCGCAGATAATCGGTGGCCTGCTGTTGCCGACCGGCACGACGCGCGCAGGACCCTGCATTGGTCAGGGCCACTTCCGGCGTTGCATAAAAAGGATCCTGCATCGCCCTGCGGAAGTGCCTGTCGGCCTCCACGAAATCCCGCTGACGGCAGAGGTAAACCCCATAGGCATTCTGGACACCGCCGTCATCCGGCGCCAGACGATCCGCCGCCCGGTAGTGCCGTTCGGCGTTTCCATCGTCACCCAGCCGCTCGAACAACAGGGCGAGAGCGAAGTGGGCCGGGACGTGACCGGGATCTTCCAGAACCGCAATCTGGAGCTTTTCCAGGGCCACCTCGTACTGTCCGCGTTCAAGGTAGCCGATTCCCAGCCGGGTATTGATCTCTGCGGCCCGGACCGGACTGGTGCTGTTGAGCCCGGAACTGCGCTCCAGAGTGGAACGAGTACTGGTTGCCGAGCTGGCGCAGGCAACCGTCATGATGACCGACAGAATGATGATCAGTCTGGGTGTCCAGCTCACGCCGACATCGCCTGTCGAGCGAGCTGCTCCTGAACGGTTCGTCGGCGCTCGCTCGGACTGAGCAATTTACCGACCAGTTGACCGCAGGCCGCGTCGATGTCCTCGCCACGCGTCTTGCGCACCGTCGTGATGATTCCTGAAGCTCGAGTGATCTTCTGGAATTCGTAGATCGCCTCGGGCGTGGAGGGCCTGAATGGTGTTCCCGGGAAGGGATTGAACGGGATCAGGTTGATCTTGCAGGGCAGTCCGTTCAGCACCCTGACCAGACCCTTGGCCTGGGCTCTGCCGTCATTGACGCCGTCGATCATCGTGTATTCGAAGGTGACCGTCCGCCGCTTGTTGCCGCGCACATAGCGTTTGCAGGCTTCCAGCAGTTCTGCCACGGGATATTTGCGATTGAGTGGCACGAGCTTCGAGCGCAACTCGTCGTCCGGAGCGTGCAGCGAAACGGCCAGAGCGAACTCGACGCCCTGCCCGAGCTGTTCCAGGCCCGGGACCACGCCAGCGGTGGAAATCGTTACCCGACGCGCTGCCAGCCCGTAGGCCAGATCATCACGCAACAGATTCAGAGCGGGCTGCACCCCGACCAGGTTGAGCAGGGGTTCGCCCATACCCATGAAGACCACGTTCGTGACCCTGCGCTCTCCGAACCGGCCGCTGGCCAGCTGCTGGACGGCATGAAAGACCTGGCCGATGATCTCGGCCGTTGACAGATTGCGCTTGAAGCCCTGCGTCGCCGTGGAGCAGAAGGTGCAGTTGAGCATGCAGCCAACCTGCGAGGAAATGCACAGCGTCCCGCGCCGTGCCTCCGGGATGAAGACGGTTTCCACCGCGCTGCCACCGCTGACCGACAGCAGCCATTTGATGGTTCCGTCCGCGCTGAGCTGCTCGCGGATGACCCGCGGCGATTGGATCGTGGCAAGGGCCTTGAGCCGTTCTCTCAACCCCTGGGAAAGGTCGGTCATGCCATCGAAGTCGGTGACACCCCGCTGGTGAATCCACTGGAGAATCTGACGCGCACGAAAGGGCTTTTCGCCCAGCTGGGCGAAAAACTCGACCAATCGCTCTCGGTCAAGGTCGAGAAGGTTGAGCTTTTCTGCTTCAATCGCAGACATTTAGCGCTCTTCTCTGAGAAATACTGTCAATTATCGAGAGTATATCTCATCCTCGCCGAAGAAAAAGCGAATCTCGTCAGCGGCGGTATCCTCGCCATCTGATCCATGCACGGCATTGGCATCGATGCTGGTGGCAAAATCGGCTCTGATCGTGCCGGGAGCTGCCTGCGCAGGGTCGGTGGCACCCATCAGTTCGCGATTACGCGCGATGGCGTCCTCACCCTCCAGAACCTGGATCATCACCGGGCCGGAAATCATGAATCCGACCAGGTCCTTGAAGAACGGTCGCTCGGAATGGACCGCATAGAAGCCCTCGGCCTCGGCCTGACTGAGATGCTTGAGCCTGGCCGCCACAATCTTGAGGCCTGCTCGTTCGAAGCGGGTGTAGATCTCCCCGATGACGTTCTTGGCGACGGCGTCGGGCTTGATGATGGACAGTGTGCGCTGCATGCGAACTCCAGAGTGTCAGAAAAGGATTATGAATAGTCATCCGGATCGGGGCCTGATGTCTCTGACCACACGCCTGCCTGCGACGCGTCGTCACACGGCTCGATGATCAGAGGATTGGAAACCCGCTCGGATTGGAACAACTCGCCATTGTAGCGATTTCGGCCCCTGAAGTCAGCCCGTCGTCGCTTGTCCGAGCGGTCAATGGCAGTCGCTTTCAGGGCGCTGCGACCGCCGAAACCAGATGCTGGACATTGAGCTGTGCCTGAACCTGGCCGCGGAATCGGTTGACTTCCAGACGAAAGGTCAGATGTAGCGGGTCTGGCAGCTCCTGATGGCACAGTGGGCCGGCCCGAAAGGCAATGGCATCGAGCACCGGACCGCCCTGAATCGGGCGCAGACGCATCTTCATGTGGGCGACCCCAACGATCCGACGATCCAGCACCTCGAACTGCCCGTCGAACAGCGGCTCGGGCCAGGACATCCCCCAGGGCCCGGCTGCGGCCAGTGCCTCGGCCACATCCACCGAAAACTCGGCACCGGAAAGCGGTCCATCGCTGTCGACTTCCTCCGGCCCGAAGCGGACCCCGGACAACCTGTTTGCCAGGGCAGCACGAAAATCATCGAGCCTGGCCCGCGGCAGGGACAGGCCGGCGGCCCTGGCATGGCCGCCGAATCTGTCGATCAGGCCGGGGTGTGCCACATCGATCTCGACCAGCAGATCACGCATATGCACGCTGGCCGGGCTTCTTGCCGAACCCTTCAGGTCTTCTCCGCCGGCTTCCGCCGGTGCAAAAGCGATCACGGGGCGTTGAAATCGCTCCATCAGGCGGCCAGCCACCAGGCCGACCACGCCCTGGTGCCAGGTTTCCTCGAACACGCAAAGCGCGTCGGGTATCGCATCCGCTGAATCGCCAAAGCTCCGGGCCAGGGCATCGGCCTGCAGTTCCGCGGACTCCTGCATGTCGGCCTGAATGGCCTGCCGCTCTGAATTGAGCTGGTCCAGCTGGCGGGCGTACGACCAGGCTGCCTCCTCACTGTCAGCGAGCAGGCAGCGAATTCCGATCCCCATGTCGTCGAGTCGGCCGGCCGCATTCAGACGCGGCGCCGCGGCAAAGCCGAGGTCCGATGCCTCGATGAATCGCAGATTGCGTCCGGCCAGCTCCAGCAGTGCGGCAATGCCGGGGTTGACTCGCCCGGCGCGAATCCGGACTAGCCCCTGATGGACCAGCCTGCGATTGTTTTCGTCCAGCGGAACCAGGTCGGCGACCGTACCAAGGGCAACCAGATCCAGCCAGGCATCAAGCCGGGGTTCCGGCCTGGACTGGAACCAGCCCGAGTCTCGCAACCGGGCTCTGAGCGCCATCAGGGTATAGAACATCACGCCAACACCGGCCAGCGCGCCCGACGGGAACGGATCGCCGCTGAGATTCGGATTGACGATGGCATCGGCATCCGGCAAGCGCTCACCCGGCAGGTGGTGATCGGTCACGATCACCCGAATACCCTTCGATCTGGCCAGCGCCACACCGGCAATCGAGCTGACGCCCTGGTCGACGGTCAGCAACAGGTCGGGATGGCCGGGTGCAATCTCCTCGACCAGGGTTTCGCCCAGTCCGTATCCGTGGCGGAATCGATCGGGCACGACCCAGTCCACCTGCCCCGCGCCCATCGCCCTCAATGCCCTGACGGCCAGAGCGGTTCCTGTCGCCCCATCGGTGTCGAAATCACCGACGACCACGATGCGCTGCTGGTCCCTGATCGCCTGTTCGATCAACGCCGTTGCCCGGTCGAGACCGCCCAGTGTCGGCGGCAGCAGGCGGGACAGACGATAATCCGGCGATTGATCGGCACCGCGTGCCGCCAGAACCCGGGCAACGACCGGGTGGCATTCGGTCAACCGGGCCAGCGCTGCCGATCTGCGACGGATAACGACCGACCGGATCACTGACCGCGCCCCTTCCAGAACTGCCAGGCATGGCGCCGGGTCAGTCGATGGACGGTTTGACGACTGGCCAGCTCCAGGGCGTCGATGGATCCGATCAGAAGGCGACGCCAGAGCGGCCGGATCAAGTCATCAAGATGCTCGAGTGCCTGCCTGGCATCGTGCTGGGGCTCTGGCGACCAGGCGCGGAGCGATGCATCCGGGGTCCCGCTCTCCTCCGGCACGTACGAGAGCTCGAGCCACCCGGCCAGCTCCTTCAGGCCGTCTTCAGTACCGATCAGGTGGCTGACCCGGGCGTCGGGACGCCTTTCAGGCAGGCTGCCACTGCCCCAGAACCACAGGCCGGCGGGAGTCTGCGGTGCCTGGCCCGCATGCTGATGCAGAAGCATCTGGCACTCGTTGAGGATTCGGATCCACCGGGCGGCGTCCCTGCCGGAGGGCAGCACATGATCCATGCTGCGCCCTGCGACTCCCCAGGGCGGCGTGAATTCGACCGTCGGCAGGCTCTTGACGCCGAGATAGGCCCGGTCCGGGCGGATCGGTTCGAAGTCCGCCCCGGACGCTGCAAGCAGCGCCTGCAGCTCGGCGACGGCGGGCTGATCGATCGGTTCGAATCGATGCGGCTGGACCCAGACCGCATTGAGATCGGGACAAAGCATGACCGGATCGGCGAAAATCCAGCAGCCTGAAGCATCCTCGGGACGGTCGTGGTGCCGGGCGATCGCCGCCGGCCCCACCGCTTGATCGGTCACCAGGTCTGCCAGATAGGCATTGCTGTCGAGCGCACGACTCCGGCCCCTTGCAAGGAGGCGGGAGAGCAGACGTGGAGCAGAATCGACTTCGGACAGCAGGGCCTCGAGTTCGGGCACCAGAAGGATGATCATCCGCGAGATCGATCAGCGATATTCGACGTCGACAATCTCGTAGACGCGGACACCGTTGGGGGCTTCGAACTCGATGACCTCGCCTGCCTGCTTGCCGATCAATGCCCGGGCCAGGGGTGCGCCGATCGAGAGCAGTCGCTGGTTGACGTCGGCCTCGAGCTCGCCGACGATCTGCCAGACGGCCTCTTCCGCGCCCTCGGCATCTTCGATCAGCGTTACGTGCGCGCCGAAAACGACCTTGTCACCGGCGGCGGTCTGGGCCGGATCGATGATCCTCGCGTTGCCCAGGGCATTTTCGAGTGCCTGAATCCGGCCCTCGATAAAACCCTGCTGCTCGCGGGCGGCGTGGTATTCGGCATTCTCCTTCAGGTCACCATGCGCTCTGGCCTCGGCGATCGCCTCGATCACTGCGGGTCGATCTTTCTTCTTCAGCCGTTCCAGCTCGGACTTGAGCCGCTCTGCCCCGGATTTTGTCAGCGGGATCTGAGTCATTACTGCTCCTTATAATTCGTGTAGCTCGGCCAGACTGCGCACGCCACGATCATTCCAGTGATCGAGTGCGCGAAGAGTCGCTTTGGCGCCTGCGATCGTCGTCGAATAGTTGATCTTGTGCTGCAGGGCCTGGCGTCGAATCGAAAACGAATCCGAAATCGCCTGCCGACCCTCGGTCGTGTTGATGATGTAATCGATCTCATCATTCTTGATCAGATCGACGATATGCGGTCGCCCCTGCGCCACCTTGTTAACGTAGGCACATTCGATTCCGTTTTCAACCAGATGCTTCCAGGTGCCCTCGGTCGCTATCAGGGTGAACCCGCGGTCGGACAGTTCCTGCGCGACGGGCACCAGGCGCTGCTTGTCGGCGTCGCGGACGCTGATGAAAACGGTGCCGCTTGCGGCGGCCCGAATGCCGACGCCCTGCTGCGCGCGTGCCACTGCCGCGCCGAAGCTCAGACCCACTCCCATTGCCTCTCCGGTCGAACGCATCTCGGGCCCGAGAATGGGATCGACACCGGGAAACTTGATGAATGGGTAGACAGGTTCCTTGATTGAATAGAAACCCGACTCGAGATCCTCGGTGATCCCCTGCTCAGCCAGGGTCTGCCCCACCATGCAGCGGGCTGCGATCTGAGCAATCGGCGCGCCGGTGGCTTTGGAAACGAACGGCACGGTCCTGGAGGCGCGCGGGTTGACTTCGAGAACGAAGATCTCGTCGCCGCGGACGGCAAACTGGACGTTCATCAGGCCGACCACGTTGAGCGCGGTCGCCATCTTCCGGGTCTGTTCGGCGATCTCTGCGATGACCTCATCGCTAAGGGAAAATGGCGGCAGACTGCAGGATGAATCCCCCGAATGCACCCCCGCTTCCTCGATGTGCTCCATGATGCCGCCGATCACCACCTGATGACCGTCGCAGAGTGCGTCGACATCGACCTCGATGGCATGGTCCAGAAAGCGATCGAGCAGCACCGGTGAATCATTCGAGACCTTCACCGCTTCGGTCATGTAGCGGCGCAGCTCATCCTCAGCGTGGACTATATCCATCGCCCGCCCCCCCAACACATAGGATGGTCGCACCACCAGCGGATAGCCGATGTCACGGGCAAGCACGATCGCCGACTCAGGATCGCGCGCCGTCCGGTTCGGCGGCTGCTTCAGATCAAGTGTCTGCAGCAGGGCCTGGAAGCGTTCGCGGTCCTCGGCCAGATCGATGCAGTCCGGCGTGGTGCCGACGATCGGGGCACCGGCCGCTTCCAGCGCTCGGGCCAGCTTGAGGGGGGTCTGACCACCGAACTGGATGATGATGCCCTCGGGCTTTTCCAGATCAACAACGGCCAGGACATCTTCCAGAGTCAAGGGCTCGAAATAGAGCCGATCCGAGGTGTCGTAATCGGTCGAGACGGTTTCCGGGTTGCAGTTGACCATGATCGTCTCGTAGCCGAGATCACGCATGGCCATGGCCGCGTGCACGCAGCAGTAGTCGAACTCGATACCCTGCCCGATCCGGTTCGGCCCGCCGCCGAGCACCATAATCTTGGGTTTGTCGGTCGGCGCTGATTCACAGGCCTCGCCCCAGGTCGAGTAAAGATAGGCGGTCTCGGTAGCGAATTCGGCCGCGCAGGTGTCTATCCGTCGATAGACCGGGTGCAGGCCCGCCTTGCGTCGAATCTTTCTCACGCTGCCCTCGTCCAGGCCGGCCAGGGCGGCGATCCTGGCATCGGAAAAGCCGAAGCGCTTGAGTTCGAGCAGGCGTTCGGGATTGAGTTCGGCAACGCCCTGCTCGATGATCAACTGCTCCTGTTCGATGAGTTCGGCAATCTGATCGATGAACCAGGGATCGATCCGGGTCAGGCGGTGGATCTCGTCGAAATCAAGACCACGCCGAAACGCATCTGCAAGATAGAGCAGGCGGTCCGGCCCTGCCTCCTGCAGCTCGCGTCTGATCTGCAGGTCGATTTCGGACATCGTCCCTTCGTAGCTCTGCGGGTCGAGGCCATCGAGTCCGGTCTCGAGGCTTCTCAGCGCTTTCTGCAGCGATTCCTGGAACGTACGACCGAAAGCCATCGCCTCACCGACCGATTTCATCTGGGTCGTCAGTCGATCATTGGCCGCCGGAAACTTTTCGAAGGCAAAGCGCGGGATCTTGGTGACCACATAATCGATGGCCGGCTCGAACGAGGCCGGTGTGGCGCCGCCGGTCATGTCGTTGAGCAGCTCGTCGAGGGTATAACCGACGGCGAGCTTGGCGGCAACCTTGGCGATCGGAAATCCGGTCGCCTTCGATGCCAGAGCCGATGAACGTGATACGCGTGGGTTCATTTCGATGACCAGGATGCGTCCGTCCTCCGGACTGACGGCGAACTGGACGTTCGAACCGCCGGTGTCCACGCCGATCTTGCGCAGCACCGCAATCGCTGCATCGCGGAGCATCTGATACTCCTTGTCGGTCAGGGTCTGCGCTGGCGCAACAGTAATCGAGTCGCCGGTATGCACGCCCATCGGGTCGAGATTCTCGATCGAGCAGACGATGATGCAGTTATCGGCCCGATCCCTGACCACCTCGAGCTCGAACTCCTTCCAGCCAAGTACGGACTCCTCAAGCAGCACTTCGTTGGTCGGCGAGAGGTCCAGACCGTGGCTGACGATCTCGGTGAATTCCTGGCGGTTGTAGGCAATGCCGCCGCCCGACCCACCCATGGTGAAGGAGGGCCGGATGATCGTCGGAAAGCCGATCGACTTCTGGATCTCCATCGCTTCACTGAGGGTATGCGCGACCGCCGCCCGGGGAACCGCAAGTCCGATATCGCCCATGGCCAGACGGAACTGCTCGCGGTCCTCGGCCATGTCGATCGCTTTTTTCGACGCGCCGATCATTTCAACACCGAACTCGGCCAGGACACCTTCCCGGTCCAGATCGAGCGCGCAGTTCAGAGCCGTCTGGCCGCCCATGGTCGGCAGCAGCGCATCCGGGCGCTCCTTCTCGATCACATCGCGCACGACATCCCAGCGAATCGGTTCGATGTAGACCGTGTCGGCCACTTCGGGGTCGGTCATGATGGTGGCCGGGTTCGAATTGACGAGAATGACCCGGTAGCCCTCTTCGCGCAGCGCCTTGACGGCCTGAACCCCGGAGTAGTCGAACTCACAGGCCTGCCCGATCACGATCGGACCGGCGCCGATGATCAGAATGGATTCGATATCAGTTCGCTTGGGCATCTGGAGTATTCCGTCTGGTGTTCAATGGTTCGACCTGCGCCTTGAATCAGCGTGCATCGGCCATCATCCGGGCAAATCGCCGAAACAGGGGGCGCAGATCATGCGGGCCCGGGCTGGCTTCCGGATGGCCCTGGAAACCGAAGGCCGGCTGCCCTTCCAGCTCGATCCCCTGCAGGCTGCCGTCGAACAGCGAGCGATGGGTCGGCCGAACGTGCGCCGGGAGCGAGTCCTCATCGACCGCGAAACCGTGGTTCTGACTGGTGATCATGACCTGCCCTGTTGCCAGATCCTTGACCGGATGGTTGGCGCCGTGGTGGCCGAATTTCATCTTGGTCGTTCGGGCGCCGCTGGCCAGAGCGAGAAGCTGATGGCCCAGGCAGATCCCGAAGATCGGAACGCGCTTGTCGAGCAGCGAACGAATGGCCTCGATGGCGTAGCCCAATGGACCGGGGTCACCCGGCCCGTTCGAGAGCAGGACGCCGTCCGGCTCCAGGGCCATGACCGCCTCGATCGGATGACGAGCCGGCACCAGCGTCACGCGGCAGCCCGAATCGACCAGAAGCCGCAGGATATTGCGTTTGACGCCATAGTCGTAGCACACGACATGAAAGGTCTCTGCGCCTGACTGGAAGGCGTTCTTTTCAAGATCGAAGGCGCCCTCCGACCAGGCAACGGGGGCATCCACCGTCACGCCGCTGGCCAGATCCAGGCCAGTCATCGACCGGCAGTCTCGCGCCAGGTTCAGCGCTGCCTCTGCATCGATATCGTTGCCGACCGTGAGACAACCGTTGAGAGCGCCCTGGGTGCGCAGATGAATGGTGAGAGAGCGGGTGTCCAGACCGCTGATGCCGGACACGCCATGATCGCGCAGATAGTCATCCAGCGACTTCTCGGAGCGCCAGGAACTGGTCCGACGCGGACAATTACGGACCAGCAGGCCGCGACAGTGGATGCGGCCGGATTCGGCATCGAATCCGTTGACGCCTGTGTTGCCGATATGAGCCGCAGTGAGCGTGACCAGCTGACCGGCATAGCTCGGATCTGTCAGGATTTCCTGATAGCCGGTCATTGCCGTATTGAAGACCACCTCGCCGGTGGCAACGCCGGGCGCACCGATACCCAGGCCGGAAAACGATGTGCCGTCTTCCAGAACCAGTAAAGCCTTGTTTGGGGACACTCACGACCTCCGGGTCAGGCGCAGCGACAGCTCGGTGAAAGGATCGACCGGGACCGCGCAACGCTAATCAAGCAGCATGCTTGTTTTCCGGGACATCATTGTAGACCAGCCGGCCGACTTCGGCCAGCATCAGATCGACGATTCGGCGGGCTAACCGACTTCCTGACCGGCCAGATCAGTGCCGAGCTCGGGGCTTTCTTCGGCCGGACGAAGGGTCTGGGCGCTGTGGCCCTGATCCAGCAGATAGTCCAGCCATTTGAGGAGCGCCTTGTTCAATCGCCAGTTTCGAACCACCAGACTCTGCATCGGCAGTTCCGGGCCGGCAAGACGCTGAATGCCCTGCTCCGGACTGAAAGCCGTGGCCTCGGCCATGCGCGCGTCGTGATAGACCCGGATGTGCGCATTCGGGTCATGCTGCTTGCTATCGCCGATCAGATAGGTCAGGCGCAGAAAAGTGGTGTAGTCGTGCCGTTCGATGACCTGCATGTAGAGATCAGGCCCGGTGCCGACGCGCGACACCAGGCAATCGCTCCGACTCAGGCCGTCAGGCATCAGCAGGTTCAAAGCCCGAAAGACCGAGGTATGAAGCTCGGGCAGGCGGCGGGCCAGGACCTGGGTCGGTGGATGCAGGTTTCGGACAGTGGTCAGCATGAATCAGCCTCAGCGCGTGCCGTTCTGGACACGCTCAATCTCCAGGATGTTGTCAGAAGGTGGACCAGAATTCTTGTTCTAGAGTTCACTTATTGTGGTGTCAATCTGGCCGAATGACAAGCCTCTTCGCATTGTGTCCGACTCGGAAGGGGATTATTCCCGCTGCAGGCCCTGCTCCAGCAGGATCCGGCTGGCCAGCTCCTCGATCGAGGAGCCGGTCGTCGACAGCACGGGCACCTTCTCGACCCGGAACATGGCTTCTGCCGCATCGACCTCGTAGCGGCACTGCTTGACCGACGCATACCGGCTTCCGGGGCGCCGGACTTCGCGAATCCGGGCCAGTCTTTCCGGGTTGATCGTCAGACCGACCAGCTTGGAATGGTGGATGCGGAGAAACTGCGGCAGCCGGGGCTGCTCGAGGTCTTCCTCGGTCAACGGGTAGTTGGCGGCCTTGACCCCGTAGTGCAGCGCCATGTAAAGGCAGGTGGGGGTCTTGCCGGAGCGCGACACGCCGACCAGAATGACATCGGCCTGATCGAGCTTCTTGCTGATCCCGTCGTCGTGGGTCAAGGCGTAGTTGGTTGCTTCCATGCGATCTTCGTAGGCATGGCTGTTACCCATGCCGTGCGCCTGACCGACTCGCGGTGAGCTGTCGACGCCGAGCACCTGTTCGAGCGGCTCCATGAAGGTCGCGAACATGTCGAAGACATGCGCGTTGGCCGCGGTCAGCTCGCGACCGATCCCGGTGTCAACGATGGTGCTGAAGATCAGCGGTCGGGTGCCATCGGCCTCGGCGGCCCGATCGATCAGGGAGACCGCGTCCCGGGCCTTTTCCCGGGTATCGACGAACGGGAGTCGGATTTCCCGAAAATTCACCGCGGAAAACTGGGTCAGGAGGCTATGTCCGAAGGTCTCCGCGGTGATGGCGGTGCCGTCGGAGACGAAGAATACGGTCCGGCGCATGGAATCAGACTGCCGTTGATGAGGATCGGGCAGGTAGAATACCGGGTTTGATTGACGACTTGAACCATAATCCGAGGCTTCACGTGACTGATTACATTCTTTGGCTCGACCAGCTGGGCATGGCCGACCTGCACCGGGTCGGTGGAAAAAACTCCTCTCTCGGGGAGATGATCGGCAATCTGAGCCAGCTCGGCGTCAGCGTGCCCGGCGGATTTGCCACCACCGCTGATGCCTTCCGGGAATTTCTCGACCAGTCAGGGCTGGCCGACAGGATTCAGGCCGAACTCGAGCCTCTTGATTCAGAAGATACCCGGGCGCTGGCCGCCACCGGCAGCAGGATCCGTCAGTGGATCATGGAGACGCCGCTTCAATCGGGCCTGGAACAGGCCATTCGCGACGGTTATACCCGCATGCAGGAGCGCTATGGAGACGATCTGGCGGTCGCCGTTCGCTCCTCGGCGACGGCAGAGGATCTGCCTGACGCCTCGTTTGCCGGACAGCAGGAGACCTTTCTGAACGTTCGCGGAATCGATGAGGTCCTGATCAAACTGCACGCAGTCTTTGCCAGCCTCTACAACGATCGCGCCATCGCCTATCGCGTGCACCATGGCTTCGAGCACCACGATGTGGCCTTGTCGGCCGGCATCCAGCTGATGGTCCGTTCCGGCAGCGGTTCGGCTGGCGTCCTGTTCACCCTCGATACTGAATCGGGCTATCGCAACGTGGTCTTCGTGACGTCCAGCTACGGCCTGGGCGAAAGCGTTGTCCAGGGCGCCGTCAATCCGGATGAATTCTATCTGTTCAAGCCCAATCTCGAAGCCGGCAAGCCGGCCATCCTGCGCCGTTCGCTCGGCAGCAAGGCCAGCCGGATGGTCTATGCCCAGGGATCTGGCGTGCACACAGAAGACACGCCGGACGACCTGCGCAATCGATTCTCGATCAGCGACGCTGATGTCAGGCAGCTGGCAGAAATGGCCCTGACGATCGAGAAGCACTACGGCCGGCCGATGGACATCGAATGGGCAAAGGACGGCGAATCGGGCGACCTCTTCATCCTTCAGGCTCGCCCGGAAACGGTCAAGAGCCGCTCGGGACAGGCCATGGAACGCTTTCGTCTTGAAGAAACCGGCGATGTTCTGTCGGAGGGCCGGGCGATCGGGCAACGAATCGGGGCCGGTCGGGCCAAGGTGATCGAATCACTCGAGGCCATTCATGATGTCGAAGCCGGCGACGTGCTGGTCACCGACATGACCGACCCGGATTGGGAGCCGATCATGAAGCGCGCATCGGCAATCGTGACCAATCGCGGCGGCCGCACCTGCCACGCCGCCATCATCGCCCGCGAGCTCGGTATTCCGGCCGTGGTGGGCTGTGGTGATGCCACCGCCCGGATTCCGCATGGCGCCGAGGTCACCGTTGCCTGCTCCGAGGGCGACACGGGCCGTATCTACAAGGGCAGGCTGGAATTCAGTCGGACCGAGGATACGCTCGGGGAAATGCCGCCTGCCCCGTTGAAGATCATGATGAATGTCGCCAATGCCGACCGGGCCTTCGATTTTGCTCAGATTCCCAATCATGGGATTGGCCTGGCGCGCCTGGAGTTCATCATCAACCGCATGATCGGCATTCACCCACGCGCCCTGCTCGAATATCGCGACCAGAGTGAGAGTATTCGCGCCGAAATCGACCGGCGAATCGCCGGTTATGACGGCCCGGTCGAATTCTATGTCGACAAGCTGGCCGAAGGCATCGCCACCATTGCCGCACCGTTCGGGCCGCATCCGGTGATCGTGCGCCTGTCGGATTTCAAGAGCAACGAATACGCCAATCTGATCGGCGGTGAACAGTACGAACCGGACGAAGAGAACCCGATGATCGGCTGGCGCGGTGCATCGCGCTACGTCGACGATTCATTCAAGGACGCATTCGAGCTGGAATGCAGGGCCCTTCGCAAGGTTCGGGAAACCATGGGACTGGACCATGTCTGGGCGATGATCCCGTTTGTTCGAACCGTCGACGAAGCGCGCGAGGTTGTCGCGGTCCTGGAAGAGTTCGGACTCAAGCGCGGCCACAACGGACTGAAGCTCATCATGATGTGCGAACTGCCCTCGAACGCGCTGCTGGCCGACGAGTTTCTCGAACACTTCGACGGGTTCTCCATCGGCTCGAACGACATGACCCAGCTCACCCTTGGCCTCGACCGTGATTCAGCTCTGGTCGCCCACCGTTTCGATGAACGCAACGGGGCGGTCAAGGCGCTTCTCAGCATGGCGATCAAGGCCTGCCGCGAGCGCGGAAAATACATCGGAATCTGCGGTCAGGGCCCGTCGGACTATCCGGATCTTGCCGAATGGCTGCTGGAACAGGGCATCGAGAGCATGTCTCTGAACCCCGACACGGTCGTCGATACCTGGCGAATGCTGGCCGCGAAATAGAGCGCCCAAGTCGAAATGGCGAACTCCAGATCAGTTGAATTATTGATTCAAACCAGAGAGTTGGCCCATAAACTTTCGATAGTACCTGAGCTCTTCGATCGAGTCCCTGATGTCATCCAGGGCCTGGTGAGAGGTGGCCTTGTCGAGCCCTGCCGAGATGTCCGGCGCCCATCGCTGCGCCAGAATCTTGAGGGTGCTGACGTCCAGATTCCGATAGTGGAAGAAGGCCTCCAGCTCGGGCATGCCGCGAGCCAGAAAACGACGATCCTGGCAGATCGAATTGCCACACATCGGCGACGCTCCGGCCTCCAGGTGCTGCACAAGAAATTCCAGGGTCTGACGCTGCGCCGAGTCCAGATCGACCGTACTGTCGATACAGCGCTGAATCAGGCCTGAGTTGCCGTGCGTGCGCTGATTCCATTCATCCATCGCTGCCAGAACTCTTTCCGGCGTGGCGATCGCCAGCACCGGACCGACGGCGACCTCTTCGAGCTGGTCGTCGGTGACGATGGTCGCGATTTCGATGATCCGGTCGCTGTCCGGATCAAGTCCGGTCATTTCCAGGTCGATCCAGATCAGACGGGAGTTGTTCATGCGGGGCTGCGTTCCGATTCGATGAGGCGCGAACTATATCAAGCGGCCGGGGGGAGAGGCGTTTGAATCGTCGCGCACTCGTCCTCGAGGCCTGGGCCAATCGCGCGGTTGCCGAGCTCGATTGCGGCCGCCTTGCCGCATTCCACCTCCCCCGCCGGATGGCGCGCCCCCTGCCCGGTCAGACGGTTGCGATCAATGACCGCGATGAGCTGAGCGAAGTCGTTCCGGCACGCAATCGCTTTGGTCGCGGCGATCCGCGCGGCCGTTTCAAGCCGATTGCAGTCGACCTTGATCAGGCGATGATCGTGATCGCAGCCAAACCGGCACCCAGCCAGGACCTGATCCATCGCTATCTTGCCGCCTGTCATCTCTGCGAAGTCGAGCCGATCGTGGTTGTCAACAAATCGGACCTCGAACCGCCCGATCAGCCACCGTTTCGACATCTGAACGATCTTGAATCCCTTGGATACCGCGTGGTTCACACCCAGTGCCGCCCCAGCATGGACATCGCCCAGCTGGCCGGCTTGCTGGCCGGCAAGACCACCCTGATCGCTGGACAGTCAGGCGTCGGCAAGACCTCCCTGGTCAACGCGCTGGTGCCTGATCTGCAGGCCCAGACCGGCGCCCTGTCCACGGTTACCGGCAAGGGCACACACACGACCACGTCGGCACGGTTGTATCGCCTGGCCGAAGGTGGTTGGCTGATCGACACGCCGGGAGTCTGGGAATACGGTCTGTGGACGATGAGCCCGCGTGAGCTGGTCCGCGGATTCCCGGAGTTCCTGCCGTTTCAGGGTCAGTGCCGCTTCCGCGACTGCAGCCATCAACACGAACCGGGCTGTGCCATTCGAGATGCGGCAGCAGCCGGCGAGCTGCCGGAATTCCGCTTTCGAGCCTGGCTGCGGCTTCTCGACGAGCAGGCCCGACTGTCCTGACGGCACCCCGCCCTCGATCAGCGAGCCCGATTAAGGACAACCGGCTCTCCGGCTACCAGGGCAGCGCTTCGCCATTGGCGTGTCGGAACCGCCCGCTCGTGGACAGGCTCAGCTCATTGATTCTCTCGATCAGACCGCTGGCCGACTCGTCAGGATCAACCAGACCCGATCCACCGGTCATTCCAGTGCGCACATAGCCCGGATGGAACAGGCCGACCGCGATCCCCCTTGATCGAAGCTCGTGCGCCATTGAAACCGCCGCACTGTTGACGGCGGCTTTGGACATCCGGTAGGCGTAGGCACCTCCCGAGCTGTTGTCGCTGATCGAGCCCATTCGAGAGGTGATGATGACGACCCTGGCCCCATCACTCAATCGATCGGAAAGGGCGGAGGTGACACGGAGCGGCGCCAGGGCGTTGACCTCGTACTGTGCTCGCCAGTCCTCGAGCTCGGCCTCGATCCCCGCCAGGCTCGAGGCCCGCAGGAGCCCGGCATTGTTGATCAGAAGATCGATCGACAGGGTCTTCAG
>Ga0102934_1000619_pt1 | contig 24148 bp, 20 predicted proteins | sample SalPonR2_A_D1_MG_FD_78175 | JGI IMG/M metagenome (GOLD analysis project Ga0102934, IMG submission 78175) | Salt pond soil microbial communities from South San Francisco under conditions of wetland restoration - Salt Pond MetaG R2_A_D1_MG | ecosystem: Environmental > Aquatic > Marine > Intertidal... | reverse complement strand
GAGACCGGCAGTCGTCCTGGGGGAGAGCTGCGGGACGATCCTGGCATGGGGCCCCTCGATGGGCGGAGGGCAAAAGGCGGGAAGCAGGGAGAGCAGAAGCCAGAGACGAAGACGAGGACGACGCAGGAAGACAGCAAGGACGCGCTTTTGGGGTCCAGGTCTCTGGTGCATGTCGGTCATCGCAGACAGAAATCCTCCCAGGCCTCCGCCCGCCTCTTTCCTGCGGGCACAGAGACGGCGTGGGGCAGGCGTGTGGGACCCCGACCCACCAAAGAGGAGCTCTCCTGGCACCAATATTGCCCTGAGACGCCTTGTCGACGGACGCTTCCATCCATGGTAGCGCCGTCCGCCCCCCACTCGCCCTCCTTCTTGGCCCTGGCCCCCCTCTTGCCCGACACCCGGGCGGGCAGACCCAGGAGGGGGAAGGGAACGGGGAGGAAGGAAGGTAGCCGTCAGAAGGGTTATGCGGGTGCTAGGCCGGCGGAAATGGGTGGGGTGAGCGGGAAGAGCGTCGATAAGAAGACAAGGACGAGAGGAGTGATGGCTTCAGCCACGGCAGGCTCGGTGACCTCCACACGCTTGCTCTCGGCCCGTGACACGTTAAAAATCTCCTTCCCTGACGCGGACGCCGGACCCCGCCTGCCTCTTGCGGCCTGGCGCGATGCGGAGGCTCGCTCTATTTCTCACACTGCCACCTCCGTCTCCTCCTCGCGGCGTCTGTGGGTCTAATTGAGGCGATCAAGGGGAGGGCAAGGAGGAAGCAAGCTAAAGATATGTGTACCCGGGACGTGGGAAACTTGAAATAGAATTGGGGAGGCCGAGAAGGAGGAAGGATCTGAATTGTTTCATTCCTGCGACGTGGATTACGTAATCGATTAATTGAGCGAGGGGAAGGTACAGTGTGGAGGTAGAGGCGAAGGTGAGTGTGGGTTGCCAAAGGGTCTACCCATCACCCAAATGGAAGCGGAGTCTTAATTTTTAAATACCTGCCACTGTCCGCCGGCACCAGTAGCGAAAGAAGACGAGAGGAGATAGATTCTGACATGATTGATTGAAAGCAGGTAACTTTGACATTCGACAAGACGACGATACTGCGGCCAGCGCCGGATGCGTCGGACTGCACCCAGTCGACGATATTTAGAAAGCATTTTTAGTAATGCCCATTCCAATTCAAATACCTGCCCCGTATGAGATTTACTTGGAGTGATGCTTTGTGAAGCTATCGCAATGGCGTCTGTAGAAAGCACTGCGAATTAGAGGTTCGATTTTTGACTAAGCAAGAATGTGAAGGAGTAAAAACTCAAACTCAAGTTGTTTGGGAGGGTGCTCCAGACTTTCCCAAAGGCGGGGAACATGTTAACAATGTTTGCGCGCATAAACAACGTTTTAAAGGGAAGCAATTTTGTCATTTGCAGAAGTTCTCGATCGACGGACTCGGACACTTTGACCTTGGTCTCCTTACTTCTTGGCGGGGGTGTCTTGGTGGGTCTGACGACGCAGTAAGCACTCCATTCCTCTTGAGTGCACACGGTCGCCACCTTCTCCCCACACCACGTCTGCCCTAGGTCACGGTCCCATGAACATCTCGACTGGTGAGAGCCTACCCCCAAACACCGATCAAAACCCGTCCGGCCATCCCCCTCGGCCACGACCTCCCTGGAGGACAATCTCGTTCCTTTCCAATCCTCCTTTACAGCCTCCCATCTCCGCACCCGTGCCTCCTCCTCTCCCACGCATCTCCCCCCCCCCCTCCCGTCTGCTCGGCCATTCCCCCCCGGCTTGACTCAGTTTGCCGCCGCCTCGTTCTCAAACACCGCCGCCGCGCCCATCCCCGTGCCGATGCACATGCTCACAACCCCCCATCGCTTTCTCGTCCGTCGCATCTCGTGCAGCAGCGTGGCGATTTGCCTGGCCCCCGTCGCCCCTAAGGGATGACCGAGAGCAATGGCCCCCCCGTTCGGGTTTACCTTCTCCATCGGGATCTTGAGCTCGCGCACGCAGTACAGACACTGGCTGGCAAAGGCCTCATTTATCTCAAACACATCCACATCCTCCACCCGCAGCCGGGCCTGGGCGAGGGCGGCCGGGATGGCCACGGCGGGGCCAATCCCCATGATATCAGGGGGTACCCCCACCACCGCGGCCCCCCTCAAAACGCCCATCACGTGCATTCCCTGCGCCGTGGCCGCCCCCCGACTCATCACCAGCACGGCCGCTGCCCCGTCCGTCATCTGGCTGCTGTTTCCGGCCGTGGTGCTCCCGCCCTCCGAGAAGGATGACCGCAGGCCTCCCAGCTTCTCAGGCGTCGTGCCCGGTCGAATGCCCTCGTCCTCCCTCACCACCGTCACCTCGTCCTCCCCCCCGTCCTCCCCCCCGCTCGACACCCGTACGGGCACGATCTCCTCGGCGAACTTGCCTGCCTTCACCGCCGCCTCCGCCTTGGCGTGCGAAGCCGCAGCAAACCGATCCTGATCTTCCCTCGAAACTTGAAAGCGGGTCGCCACCTCGTCACTGGTCTGGCCCATAGGGATGGTGCAGTCCTTGCTGAGCGCGTTCTCGCTGACCCGTTCGAAATTTACATCGGGCACCGAGGTACTCATATCCGTCAGGGACATGCTCTCCACGCCGCCGGCAATGCCCGCCTCGTAGAGGCCGGACTGGATGCTGGCAGCCACCTGGAGGAAAGCCTGGAGGCCCGAGGAGCACTGACGGTTCAGCGTGCAAAGGGGTACCTACCGAGGGGAGGGAGGGAGGAAGGGGAAGGGAGGGAAAGGAGGGGGAGAGACCAGGTCTGTGAGCTCTGCGTCCTAGGTTTCCCCGCTTTCAACGGTCTGCGTTAGGTGATCGGCAGGAAAAATCGGCCTTTCTGCTTTGAACTTTCAAAGCCAACATACACTATACCTCCCGCAACATATTCCTTCCTTATCTACTTTCCTTTCTTTTTCCCTTCCTCCTTCCCTTCCTGCTCCTCTGCCTGCTTCCCCTCCGCCCGGCCCCACTTCCGGCGGTACCTGATACGGGATCCCGGCATAAAATTGAGCCATACGCGCACCCACCGCTCCAGAACCAGGTTGTAGGACGTTACCCACAACAATATCACCAAGCGTGGCTGCGTCGACGCCAGACTGCTTCACCACCGCCTCCAATACCGGGGCCAGTAGGTCGTCCGTGGTGGTGCTCTTGAAAGCCCCACGCTTAGCCTTACATAGCGGAGTGCGCAATGCCGAGACGACCACAACGTCCCCCCCGAGGAATCCCGGCCTGCTAGTCTGTATTGTGGAGGGAAAAGAAGACAAAGATCAGAAGACGGGAATCGTAGGCAATTGTCATAGACGCGAAGAGGCACACTAGCCCTGGACACAAAGAAGAACTGTATTCTGATGGCCACTTCATACATCAAACACGTATATATGTGCGTTTCTTCCTGAGTAGCGGCATAAATGCTGAATCTTGTGGCAGAGTGCCGGTACGTTCAAAAGGCAAAGCTGCGTTGAAGTTGCCTTGTCCATCACGTCGACAAGAAAGTAGGCCATGAAAAACATCTCATTTATCACTTTACGAGGCACGCACCTTTTTGACCAGATGTCCACCAAGGTGCTCCAGCCGCTTGTTGGCTTGCGAAGTTTGTGTGCTGCTCATAGGTTGCTTTGGTGACTTTGGTTGCGGAGAAGATGAACAAGAAAAAGTGCTTTGCCTACGTGAATGAAGCGATGATCCCTATTTGGTGTAAGTCAACGATAGAGGCTCAATGATAAGCAACACATCCGAAAGTATGGTATTTTGTACACGTGTAACACTCCCTTTCGCGAAACGTGCTACGAAGTGGAAAAAATCACAAACCTGGGCATGGACGAGGGGAGGCCTAGCTTTGCCTTTTCTCACGTTCGGGCGGCGGGTGTTTCTCGTCCCGGAGACTCTCTCTGTGATGATGTTTCTCGTCCATCTTTCCTTCAAGGGGTGTTTCTCGTGCCCCCCCTTCAACCCGTCTTCCCGCCTTCCACGCCTGTGGGCCCCCTGCTTTGACGTCAATAATTCTTTGAAAAGAAACGACACTTTCGAAACAACCAAGATACCCGCAACCATACTTTTGTGGCTGCATTGAAGGCCACTCAATGCATTCATGAGGGTTGTGCCACATCGACACGGGTGTCGGCGGAGCGCTCTCGCGGCTGGACCGAGTATGGGCCTCTCTCTCTCTCTCTCTGGCGCTCGTTGCTTTTGAAGGAAAGACGCACGCACAGAGACTACTTGCCTTTCTTGTGGGCCGCAGACAGTTGCGCACAAACAGCATATTTTAAGGTCCGAAATTCCATTCATTGTCTACATATACCGAACTCGTATTGCGGACTTGTTCAAATCAGCACGCAACGCCTACAGTCGACTGTCCTCGTTTTAATTGGGGCTTCATAGGCGCCCACGCCCATTTTATTCGTCCCTCTCCTTCTTTTTCCCTCCTTTTACATTTACCAACGACTCGTAATTGGCACATATTTCTGAGGACACTTGGCACTTTTAATCATTTGCAGACTGTACGAAGCCGCGTAAATGTGTTTTTAGAGACACAAGGTTAAAAGTGTTCTTGTTGATGTTGCACGAATACAGCCGCCGCCCATAGAAGAACTTTCAAACCCCAAGAGAGTTGCCCATCCTCGCACACTTACAAACACATTATCCCACAGCGACTAAATGACAAATAAAGCCATGGCTTTCCTTGGAGACCAACACCATCGCGAAGGCGAGCGGCGACAATCGAGCGAATGCTCAGGGCTTCAGCATGCTATCAGACCTGCAACGCGCCAGGAGACAGCATTGCCATCCCGATCAAATTCCACGGCATCAGAGGACGACGAGGACATCCAAAGCGACCTCGTGCCTTCGGCCAATACATTCATCCGCAAGCTCTTTCAAATGGTCACGAGTGAGAACAATGACATCATCTCCTTTACTCCAGGTACGGTTTCAATTTCGATCAGACAAGAGAATGTTGCTAGCTTCCCTCCCTCCCTCGTCCTCCATGCATGAAGCTTATTTTTTCTGCATGAGAGCTTGTCGACCCCTGAGCATGCGTCAAGGCCAATCCAGGAGATTTTGCTGGGACCTCTGACCACCCATCAATTCTGCCCATGGTCCTTTTTCCTCATATCGCACAGATGGTCTCTCCTTCCACGTGAAAGACCCCGTCCGTCTCGAGAACGAAGTGCTCCCCAAGTACTTCCGCCACTCCCGCTTTCAATCGTTGGTCCGCCAGCTCAACTTCTACGATTTTAAAAAGATCAGCAAAGAGCGCGTGATCTGGATCTACCGGCACAAGCTCTTCCAGCAAGGCAAGCCCCACCTCTTGGACGACTTGAAACGGAAGCCATCCGCCTCCCTAGTCAAAAGCCGGACAGAATTCTCGTCCCGCCGGGGCAGCGGCAGCATGGGCCGGCACGGCGCAGGCAACAGCCATAGCGTCGGCCGGCCCATGTCCGCATCCGGGAGCCGCCGTGGGAGCAGCTCCGTCTCGCCTCTCTGCAGCTTCGAGTCAGGGACCACCACTCCCTCCTCCTCCGATAGCAGCCCCAGCATTTCGCCTAGCCGGGGGGCCCTCAAGCGCACGCGCCGACAGGAAGCCTCCCTCTCCCGCGCCTCTTCCTCCTCCTCCTCCCTCACCTCTTCCGAGTCCTCCCCCGTTCCGTACGACGATGCGAAGCACTTGGTGGCGGGTGTGACGGGGGCGGGCATGACTTGCCTGGAGACCCTTTCACAAGCCGCCAGTTCGGTCGGTCAGAATGCCCCGAAGGCAGCGCGGCTGGAAAGAGAGGCTGCCGCCTCCTACGGCGGGGAGGAGGAGCAGGAGCAGGAGGAGGAGGAGGGGATGCAAGTCTCGTATTGGCAGCCGCCGGACGAGGAGCCTGAGGAGGAAGTGGAGGTGCAGAAGGAAGAGGAGGATGAGGCATGCTGGGTGATGAAGACGATGATGATGCGGGGACGGGAGGGGGGCGCGGAGTCGGGCTTCGAGGAGGGAATGCAGGCGCTGCCGGACGAGGAGGAGATCGTGGTCGTGACCAAGGCAAGCTTTGCCCCCACCTTGGCGAAAAAGGAGGGCCCACAGGGGCACAAAGTGCATCCTCCCTCCCTTCCATTCGCCCACGGCCCGCGAGAGACGAGTCCGGGCCCCGAGAAGTCCTTCCTCGGACACCTTGGAGTCAAGCCTCTCCCCCCTCCCTCCTTCCCTCCTTCCTCGCTTCCCCCCGACCTCCCTCCCCCGACCTCCTACCACCCGTCCCGGGAAGAGCTTCGGACGTGGGGCTATATACAGAGCCAGTGGAGTGCCGCCGGGCAGTCCCAGCAGCAAGCCCTCCTCGCCTCCCTCCCCAGCCATTGTCACCAGGCGTGGGCCTCCTTCTTCCTCATCATCCCCCCCTTCCAAACACATCAACGCCTCATTCGCGCCTGTCACCGCCTCCTATGCTCCAACCCTGCCTTGGCCGCGTCCGTGACCGAGCATCGCCACGCCCTCGATCCTCTGGGCCGTAGCGCCGACAGCACCTTCCTCCTGCCCGGGGACGCAGGGGAGGAGGAGGGCGAGAAGCTGAGCATGGGGACCGTCGCGGCGGGGCACAATGACCGCGCACTCCGGGAGGTGCTGGGCTTCGGCTTGAATCATTTGGTGGAGTCCGCCCGCTTCCTTCCCACCACCGAGGGATCGCCGGCCGCCCTGGCTCTGCGGGAATGTCTGCAGGCGTGGAAGTGCCACATGGGCCGGTGGCTGTGAGGAAATGGAGACCTGACGAGCAAGGCGAGGGGAAAAGGAGAAAGGGGTGCGCGTGGATCTGTGACGTGGCGCCGGATGCAGTGGCGAGCGAGGCTAGATCAGTGGGTACGGACGGATATCTCAGGTGCGTGCATGCGCACGTGGGGACTCGACCGTGAGCAGGAATGCCTCCTTGCCCTGTCACTGAAGCTTGGGCGCATGAGCACCGATCTGAAACCAAGCCCTGGTCGGACCAGCACGGGCGGGAAAGGTCGGCCAGGGACGCAAGTCAGAGGGTTTGACGTGTGCGCTTGGCAGCCCTGTCGCTTGAGACATGGCCACTTTCGGTCCTGTATTGTCGTACTTATTAAGCTACCATGTGAATATCTGATGACCCAGCCCGGAGCACTTCCATACCAACAAGCCAGAAGAATGTGGAGATGTCGACGAGGGGCTTGTCTGTTTTATTACTCAAAAGTATACACGTCCTCCCCACTGTGTTGGGACTGCATATCGATCCGTCTAAGGCTTTTCAAAGACCAGACGGAGAATTTAACAAGACAGACGTATTATAAGCGTTCATCGACGAAAAGGAGGGGTAAATCTGTGGAGCCCGAACAAGTCGCATCACAAGAGGTTGTCAGAAGAATATCTTTGCCTATCACCACCGAGGGCGTGAGCGAATTCCGAGATGAAGGTCGAGCCTGGGAATGTGGCAACAAATGTGGAGCCCGTGCGACTGGAATTTCCAACACGTGCGACTCACAGGACTTCTCCGCGTGCAGCACTTTGTATCAAAGACACATGCCGAAGACCGCTCAAGATGATGCAAGAAGGAAAGAAGAAACGAGAAGACAAGGGGCATGTACTGCAGAAGGAGAAGGTAAAGGACGCAAAGGAACTGTCTGAGCGATGAAAAACAAAGTACCGTAGCATTAAAAAGAAACACTTGTCTGAGGGCATGTTTGTTTGAAGGGCATTTTTGTTTGATATTCATGTTTCATCGCTGAAAACACTGGAGTATGTAACGTTACTTGATCGGACGCCTCGAGTGCAACTCCCTAAACGGCAGATTCTTTGGTGCTCTTCACACCTTTGCGTGCCCTGCTCTTTTCAACCACGTCCCCCGCACTGAGCGCCTATGCACGACTATTTAAAAACACTGACCGGTCCCTCTGCGACCTATGCTCTCGTCGCTCCGCCCTGCGATGTCCACTACGAGTGCCCATATCCCATGTCCTCCCTATACCGCGTCTTCTCCGCGCTGCTCAACTCATCCCTCTGCCAATTTCCCGTCGATTGCCTCTGTCGGTAGGCCCGTTTCTTGGCTTGGACCCCTCCTTGCTGGTAGGACTTGAAGATTTCCTCCAAATCGCACGTGCGCACCTCTGGGAAGATGCTGTCAGGGTCCACCTTGTGTTTCTTATTGAATTGGGCCTCCAACGCCTCCCGCAACGCTGGTCCCTTCGCCCAATCTGGGACTCTCTTGGCCGCCGCCTTTCCTTTACCCCCACCCCCACCATCGCTGTCGTAGTCGTCGTCACTCGACTCCTCCCTGTCCGATATCTCGTATGACTCCCCCACGCCCAATTTACCAGCCAGGCTTCCAAAAGTTGCATTTGCATGTGGCTGAGAGGCTGAAGTGCTCATGCCTGGTTTCGAAGCGTACTCTCCCTTGCTGCCCCCTCCCGCTGCCGCAGCCGAAGCACCAGGGACGGAGGCATTGCTGGCTTGTTTATTCGAAATATCCTTCAACGCGCTCCCAGCATTGCAGCTGCCGCCGCTGGCCTGCTTGGGTGCAGGCATGGGCGACTTGAGGCGGTCGATGGGTGCACCAGGACGGCTGTTGCTGAGATTGGGCACTGTGTTGGGCGGGCGAGGCACCGAGGAAAGAGGAGCTGTGGCACTGGGAAGTCCATCCCGCGCAGGAGCCCCTCCTAACCCCTCGATCCGCGGCTTTTTGTGCTCTTCGTTCCCCGCCTGAGGCCCGGCCTTGCCTATTCCCGAAATGGCGGAGGCAGCAGATACGGCAGCAGCGTTTGCGGTAGGCATTCCCCCTCCCCCTGCTCCCAACTTTTCCTCACGCTCCTTGCGTTTTGCCGCAAGCTCCGCCCGTTTTTTGTGCGCCTCTTGTTCCAGACGCGTCGCGTCGGCTTTTTTCTGCTGAATGGCTCTCTCCATCAGCAATTTCCGTTGCCGACGTTCTTCCTCTTTGACCATGTCGGCCTTGCGCGCCGCCTCTGCGCGCTTGAGGGCTTTGACCTCCACAACGCGCATGCCTCCACTGGCGGGGGCGGTGGAAGAGGCGGATGACGATCCTCCCTCCGCCGGCCCCTTCTTGAGGAGGGAGGTGAAAGAGTGGAGTCCTCCCACCAGATTGGAGGGGGCAGGCTTACTTCCCTTGCCGGACGCCGGGGCACCAGGGGCGGCATTAATCTGCGGGGAAGCGTGGCTGTTGGATGGTGGGCGCGCATTTTTGACCACGGGCATGGTTTTGGCAGCGATGGTGTCACTTTGGTGCGACGCCTCTGCTCCTGCCCTCTCGGTGTTCCTCTGATCCATGCCCGACACGGGCGTCTTCTCCGCGGCATCCTTACGAAGGTGGCTTGCATGGCCCGTGCTCGACTCGAGATGGGCCGCGCTAACGCTGCCCGTGGGGCTGTCGTCGGCCGGGTCAGGAGGATTCGAGCCGCTTGGGGGGGGCGGAGCGGCAGTGGCAGGGAGCGGGGTCGTGGATGCGGCCTTGAGTGGCGGCACCGACGTGTCTGCGTCGCTGACAAGAGAGGCTGCCTCCACAGGCGCGGGCTTGGGAGCCGCGGCCGGTGCCTTGCTGCTGTTGCTGCTATTGGCGTTGCTGTGGCTGGAGGCGTTTCCGCTAGCGAAAGAGGCAGTCGTGAGCTTCAATCGCTCCAGAAAGGAGAGCGGCTGAGTGAGGGTGGCGGCGTTAGCTTGGGCCGTCGAAGAGGCCGCGGCATTGGCACTGCGGGAACTCGCGCTGGCTCCGCCCCCTTTATTGGCTCGGGACTTCTCTTCCAGCTGGCCCCTCCGCAAGGCCGAAATTTTTGCGGCGATGTCCTTCGCCGACGAGGGCGCTTTGGCGAGGGCGTGGCCCGAACCAGATCCCGCCCCGCTTGTGCTGCTGCCGGCGCTGCTTTGCAGGAGGGAATTGACGGAAGAAGCGGTGGAAGAGGAAGAAGGCACCGGCGTGGGAAGCGATCGGGAGACAGAGTCAAGCTTCTCCTTGCCGGCGGACGTCACGACCGGGGCCGGGGTCGGGGCGAGAATTTCCCTGGCACTCGAAACTTGTTCCGCCACGGCCTCCACCACGGCTGTTTCCGCTCGAGAGTCTCCGGTATGACGGGAGGCGCCCCCGTTGTTGGTACAGGCAGGGTCGTTCGCAAGTACAGCCCCCTCCTGAGGCGAAACCGCTACTGGAGCCTGGCTTCCCGGCGTGACATCTTCCCCAATGGAGAAGCTCTCGGCGGATGCTCCCTCATCTACTGCGGGAAGCTCCGGCTCATGTGCTCCAGCGTCATGGGTCTGCGTCTCCACCCCCATGGCGCTGGCAGCGCTCTTCATACCCCGACTGCTGCGACGGCAATTGCTGTCACTGGAGGAGGGCCGTGACTGGAGTTTTTTGGCAGCCCCGCCGGAGTTTTTGGCCTTGCTGGAACGCGACGACATTCTTCGTGTCGACGGTACGGGAGGAGCAGCTTCCTCAGAGGGAGCGATGGCGGAGGAGTAAGAGGAAGCAGAAGAGGTGGAGGCCGAATGTTTCGCTACCTTGGCTGCTCGCTGCACCTGCTCGGCTCCCTCCTGCACCTCGTCGTCGTTTTCCTCCTCGTCTCCTTCAAGAATCTCGGGCAGCTCTGGCTCTTTCTCTCCCTCCAAGTCTTCCATTTCCAGGGCCGCTTCCAGTTTCTCCACCAGTTGCGCTTTCAGGCCCGACGAAGGTAAACCCCGCGCCCGTAGCTCTCGTCGCAAATCTACGACTCGCAATTTACTGGGTACTAGGGTTTGGGCAAGCTTTGAATTGTCGCCACTTTCGATCTGATCCGCGCAGCTATCGCTCCCTTCCTCGTGCTCAATACCGTCCTCGTGGTCGTCTTTCATCGCAGCGGCGTGTCTTCGCTTACCCCGACGGGATGCGCAACCGACTTGACTTCCTTCGTCAGCCACAACGGTGGAGGCCATCGAGAAATTATCGTCCTCCTCGTCCGTGGATGCATCGAGCAAGCCTTTCGAGGTGCGGGGCCGACTGGCATACTCCTTCTTTCTTTTTGATTGTCGCACGTGCTGCTCTGCACCGCTAGCCTCCGATATTTGATCGCTGGTATTCATTTTTCCTTCCACAGCCGCCTCATCCATCTCACCCGCAAGCACCCGCGTCCGGAGATGATTCAAAGCATTTGCAAGCCAGCCTAGATGCTCCTTGTGTTCGGCCTCCAGCTGCTCCTTGGCCGCACGGCTAGTATCAAAAAGCATATCAACGACACGTTGTATGGTTGGACCCCCCTTAGAAGCAGTACGCTGGATATTATTACCACTACTTTGGTCATTTTTGACACCGCTATTGCTGCTACGGCTGCTCCGCGTCGTCATGGCAACAGGCTGGTCGCTCGAGGCTCTTGCCCTGCTTAAAAGGATCCAGGAGAGGTACATGAGTAAGTAATACTTTCAAATATGAGATCCGATTTAGATACCGAATTATCCTTCAAAAGTGTAAATGCACAGTTATGTAAATACAGCGCTTGTCGCAAGTATGTGGTGGCTTCACTGGCAATTGGCGTGGCTCGATGTGGGCCGGCCTCATTCACCTTAACTTTCACTGCGCCTCGTCGGCAATCCACCCACGAGTAGAGCCTTTTTGTCACACAATAGTTACATTTTCAATCTATTTGTCTTCAAATGGTATGATCAAGCTTGGAAAATTATGCCTGCTGAAAGAAAGGGAATGATCAAACAATGTTGCACATGGTGTTATGAACCTTTTCCCTCCCATCCGTCTTGATCCGCCTCGTCTCTCTCTAACTCTCCGTCAGGGTCATCATTTCGTCGGGTTAAAAGTCCGACCAAAGCTTAAATACCCCTCGCTTGCCCGTCCTGGCCTCTCAAAAAAATCATTCATCTGTAACCCCAGTAATGCGTGTAAACCATAGTCACGAAACCGAGGTTTAAGCACCCTTCGCGCTTCGCCGGGGAGCATTATTTAAACGTCATAACGGTTCTTCAAAATCTTCGGATGTAAGCATGCGTGCACGCGGGCAGCTTGGAGCCTTCTGTGAAACTTTTGCATCTGACTGCCTTGCGGAGGAGGCCCAGAAAACATATGCCTTTTCTACATCTGGTGTTCTTTAACATCCATTCATCCTGCATTAAGAGTTGCATCTGTGTCTCTGCGGATAAACATGTATCAATGTTTAGACAACTTTCCCAGCCTATTTATCCCAAATGCATTTTTTTTTATGACTTTTTCTTGTGCATGGGACAAAAATGCGTCTTTGTTTCCAGATTAGTATGTTATGGATGGCGCAATGCTTTTTACCGTGAATACACATGTGCGAGCGGTGTAGGGAAAGCAGCAAAGGCTTGACCTGTCTCGCTTAAAAAGAGAGCAGTTCCTTAAGCTACAAGCAGTCCCTTCGTTGGAATCTATAATAAAAAGAATGCGATTCGTGGTGTTGTGAAAATCATTTCAGATTCTAGCAATTGCCCCAAGTTGCATCGTTGTAGCGACGAGCTCACGAGAGGGGCCATCATTCAAGCGTTATCTTGACTTCTTCCTATCTTTTACTAAAAACCTTATCGCTTTCCTCTTCACACCACGTACCTCATGCCTTATTCTTATCAAATTTTATACGCCTGGACCCACCCGAACTTCGACCAAAGAGATCTTTGCCAACCTTGAAGGCGCTTGATATTTTAAGACTAAATCCACAGTTTTGACATAATTTCCTCTACTTTTTAATACTTTGAAAGCCCCTCTACTTTTTAATACTTTGAAAGCCTTTGCCTCTGTGCCTATCGACTCTCAAAGACTGCTCGGGGAAAGAAGAAAAGATGAAGACAGAGAACCCGAAGGCCAATGACTGTGACTACTTTAGCATTTTGACACCGGAAAAATCCTAGAAATATTTATCTCTTCCCTTTTTTCGATTATTTATGTGTGAATAAATAAACAATAGGCCATAGCAACCTCCTTTCTTCTCTCTTTAGGTCTTTCCGCTACACCGTGATTCTCCGCCTTGCAAAAGCAGAATGTACCGATGCCCTCATTCCTGACCAGTGCTTTCCCTTCTTTCTTTGGCTGCCTTCTGGGACCCGTTGTACACAGAAATGACACGATACTGGCTTCCCGCAGGAACTACGTTTCCAAACTAAACATCCTCGTACGGTCAAGTATGTGCCCTGCTGCGTGCCATTTTCTCCTTCGTGCACGCACACGTCCTTCGTATCAGCGCCTCTTCTCCCGCCTTCACCTCCCTCCTCTGCTCCACTTCCTCCGCCTCCTCCCCGGCGTCGCCATCAACGTTGGCAGAAGGAGAAGCAGGAGCCACTTAACGTCTCATCCTTCCCAGGAGATCGACTTCAATCGGTTGAAGAGAGGGCAAGCGCCCTGATCGACCGCATCTTCGGTCAAGGGAATAGGGAGGGGGGCATCTTGGGAGAGTCTCGTCAACAAGACCAGGGGGAACTGGAGGAAGGTGAGCTGCAGCAGCAGACTCACGTGCTGCGGCGCCGTAAGGAAAGGACGGCAATTGAGTCGGACTCTCTCGAGTGTTTGCTGCACAGAGGATGAGGCATTGACGACGGAAGGGTCTCACAAGCTATTGGACCGACAGCATTACAAATACTGAGGAGTAGGAAAGAGGGATATGAGATACGGAGGAAAGGGATGTAGACATCGAGCAAGCCGGCGATTTTTGGTATTCTTCCGGTTGTTACCTGAGGCTTGAGACAGTGCGCTGAGACCGATGGCGCGGACCGCCTTTTTCCTGCAATTGTCTTCTTGTTATCTCTTCTTCCTTTCTTCTCCGCACCTCCTTATATCTTCTGTTTATCCTCCCATTATTTACTTTCTTTCTTTCTGTCCTCTTTTTCCTCTCCCACTCTCCCTCGTTCTTCCATCTCTTTTTTCTCTCTCCTCCTTTGTTTTTCCTTGCTTTACCTACCTACACATCTTTCCCTCTCTATTTTTTGTCTCTCTTCCTGTCTTTTTTATTGAAGCTTTCCGTTTCCTCACTCTCAAAGCTCAGTCTTAAAGCCTTAGGTTATAGCCAGAAAAATACGAAAAATTGTAGTCGTCTTCGATGTCTACATGCCTTCATTCCGTATCCGGGTTCCTCTTCGAAAGTCCTCGGTACCTGTGATGGTGTCTATTACATAGCCTGTGGGATTCTCCGTCCTCAATGCCTATTCTTCTATCCTCTACATGTCATTCTTATTTGTGGCAACTGCTCTTAACCATGATGACGACATGAAGGGGAGGAAGAGGAGAAGGAGAGGAAAGCAGTAAGGGCGGAGTGGAAGACATTGACTAGAAGAATGCGTGTCGATTTGATAAAAGCAAAACGGGAAAATGGAAGCGCATGTTGGGAGTACGGAAGGAAAAGGAAAGGGCACATCGTTTGCTTCCTTTTGGGGGGTTGTACATTGAATATCAGTTCCACAGTGTATATTGATTAGTGTACAAAGGTAGGCAGTTGACAAAACAAAGTATCAAACATTTGCAACAATATACGTCAAACCTTTTACTGAAGACGACTTGTCTCAAATTGAACTCATTTCTCGTTCGTGTAATGTCCAATTTCTGATTGCAACATGACTGTAATGAGCGCGTATCAGGAGAGTCGGTACAAGTGTCAAACCTCAACCATTACATGCTCATTGCATCTAGTCGCCGAGGACATACCCGGGAGACAGGCCATGAATTAGCCCATTGTTGTCCCCTTTAGCCCTTTCTACTCACATCAAATCATGCTCTTCCATTTTTTACGTTCATTCGCATCTTCGTCGCAAGCACTGTCAGTGCCTTGTCATATCGCTATCAACGTACATGTCGTTTGGTCCAGGATCCATCGCTTGCGCCCCAGACGCAATTTGTACCATGTCCACACCTTTGCTGGGTCAACTACAATCTTCTCACAAGAGAGTCAAAGTCTACATGGAGCAACAGGTTCTCATAGGCTTATTCTCACGCTCAATTTGTTCAATTTTGGAATGAATCGCAACTACAGATACATCACACCTTTCTCAAGTACGTCTTGCATATAGCTACATGGGTCGAAAACTTTTCTTTCTTCACATTAGATACTCTCCCATACCAGCAAAAAGATCGAATTTGATGTATTTTTCGCCAGTGCTAACGGCGAAAGACCAGGAAACCCGGTTTTTGCTGTGTAGGACAAGGCAGGAGGTTGACGAACGCCGTTCGTGACGATCGCGGAATCCGATGTGGAGGAGGTCGAGGAGACCCTCTACTTGGAACATTGGGCCCTGCAATGCATGGGCACGGGACGCGAGAACATCTTCTCTATGCTCTCAGATGCTGAGCAACTTCTCTCGGGCGAATTTGGAAATGGCATATGAATAAGCTGAGAAATGTGAAATCAGAGAAATCCCATCAAGCCTCAAGTTTCCTTCTTCCTCGAGCTAATTGAGGCATCGGACAAGAGTCATGCACATTCGTAACAACCCAAAGCGGCAGAGTCATGGTCTAATGCGCGTTTATTAAGAAGTTGTTCAACTTAGGAACCCTTGGCTTTGACTTTTCTTCCATTTTTTCGGTCACTGCGCTTCATCATATCTCCATAGGGTTGCTACCTGCTCTCGCGGTCTAGTGCTTATCCTGGTGAAGATGAGTGGGGGAGATGGTACAAGCTCTGGGAAATCTACTGGAAATACATTGTGCAGCGCTCAGAAGGATACCCTAGACACTGATTCTGTAAACTTGCCTTGCATCAGGCGTCTCGACGCCGATGTCGTGAACCGGATTGCCGCCGGCGAGGTGGTGGCCAAGCCAGCCAATGCCGTAAAGGTGAGGAAGGGAGAGACGATAATTTGAAAGAGGCACATAGCAAAATGTATGGAGTGAATCAATTACTCGACCAAGGGGTATGAAAAAGATGACAAGGACGTCGTTGAATCGGAGGCTGTGACGAAAAATGGTGACATTGCAGTATGCTAAGTGAAGTCGCATTTTTCCGTATTTTTGAACGAAAATTACCATACTACCAGGAGCTCGTGGAGAATAGCTTGGACGCGGGGGCAAAGTCGATCGTGGTGACGGTGAAAGACGGAGGCATGCGGCTGCTTCAGATTCAGGACGACGGTCACGGGATCCGGGTAGGTTGAGGGCCATGTCAAGCCTCCTGGTCGTGTATGGGCGGTTGCGGGCCGCTTTTCAATCCCTCTGTGCCCATAAAATACTCTTGGCATGGATAGGAAGGATGAATGTCCTGGATTTGATATAATGCAAACGTTAAAGCTGTGAGGCTTGTTCACATACGGACTTGCTGTCTCTGGGTTTAGGCTTTCGCATTTTCCCCTCTACTCTCATTGTCTCAAAGGACGTTCCATTCCCACTGTCGTCATTTCATGATCCACCCAAAGCCTCATCTCGGTATTTTTCACCCCTTCATGCTTCCCCCTGCCTGTCAGGTGACCGACTTCCCCCTCCTCTGCGAGAGGTTCACCACAAGCAAGCTCCGGCATTTCGAAGACCTGCGTTCGATTGCCTCCTTCGGGTTTCGCGGCGAGGCCCTGGCCAGCATCACCCACGTGGCCCGTGTCTCCATCACCAGCAAAACCCGCGACAGTCCCTGCGCCTACAAAGCCCGCTTCCAGGACGGAAAATTAGTTCCCGGGGTGGGAGCCGGGGGCAACGCCAAGCCGCAGCCCTGTGCGGGCACGAATGGGACGACGATCACGGTAGGCAGGGAGGGAGAGAAGGAGTGAAGGAGGGAGGGAGGATATTGGACACCTGTGCTGAGTTAAAAGAGGGCATACATTCTCTTCTAAGCTCTAGGTATGCAGTCGGCGGATGCAATCGACACTCTGGAGCAAGTCTCTATAATCTCCCTTTCCATCTTCCCCCCTTTTCGATTCTTTTCTTCTCTCCTTTCTTTCTCTTCTCTAGGCGGAGGACCTCTTTTACAATATGCAGACCCGCCGACAGGCTCTGAAGAACCCGAACGACCTCTATCGTGCCGTCCTGGACGTGGTCACGCGCTACGCCGTTCACTTTGGGAAAGACGGCATCTCTTTCACTTGCAGAAAGGTACTTCCCCCTTTCATTTTCTCCCCTCTATGCCCCCTTGATCATTCCATCAATAGCTTTGGCTTCCTCTCGTCGTTGTCGGAATTGCACTACCCTTCCTCTAACTCACAAACAGACGCACAGAATGGTCACTCACGACCCTGTCCTTCCCTCTTTCCGCCCGCTCTCTCTCTCTCCCTCTTGCAGCAAGGCCAAGCCCGGCCAGACCTTTATACGCCGCAGAAAGGCGCCTCCGTGCTCGGTGCCATCAAGGTGGCCTTCGGTCAGGTGTTGGGGCGTGAGTTGCTGGAACTCAATGTCTCGTCGGAGGAAAGGAGGGAAGGCGGGAGAGAGGGGGCAAGCGGTGCGCCCACGTCGCCCAGCAAAGATGAAGAGAGGGCGGTGGAAAGCGGGAGAGAGCGCATGGAAGAAGGGAGGGGGAACGCAGGAGTGCGATCGGCTCAAGGGGAGGAGGGCTTATCCTTCAAGGCTCACGGCTACGTCTCCAACGCGAATTTCAACATGAAGAAAGGCGTCTTTATGCTCTTCATTAACAACCGGATGGTGAGTTCCTTGTCCTCTCGCGGCCCTCGTCTTGCCTTTCCTCCCGTTCCTTGCCCGTGACCTTCTATTGGAACGCAAAGAGGAACCCTGCCGCCGTCATCCTCATCTCTTCCTTTCTCCACCCCCCTACATTTCTTTATTTTATCGCCAGGTGGAGTCCACAGCCATCAAGCGAATAATGGAGAGCGTCTACGCCCCGATCCTGCCCACCCACACCCACCCCTTCCTCTACCTCGCCCTCGACCTCCCTCCAGCCCATGTCGACGTGAACGTCCACCCGACGAAACGAGAGGTAGGAGGGAAAGACGGACGGAGGAAAGGAGACGGGTAGCGAGCAAGGGGAGAGAAGGGCAACTGCGATGTTGTTATGACTGTGCCTTTTATCGACCTCGGCTTCATGCGGGCCAAGCAAGTATTGAGCTAAGCGGAGAGAGTTGCTCGTCTTGCCTTCGTGGCTGCCCGTTCATCTTTTGTAGACTGCCTTTGCACTCCCTCACTTATCGTCCCTTTCGTTCTGATGCCGTCAGGTTCATTTCTTGCACGAGGACGAGCTGCTTTCGAAGCTCGCGGCGGGCCTTGAGGCATTGCTGAGAGGCGCGAATACTTCGAGAACCTTCTACGGGAAAAGCCTTGCCCATGGTAGGTGCGAAAAGGCGGGAAGGGGGGACGGAGGACATGAGAGAGGGAGGAGCAGAAAGGGATCAGGGATTGGGCCCTTGACCTATAAAAGCCGCCTGATCACCTCAGAATTCGAAATACGAATATACCTTCCCCCCATCCTCCGCTGCCACTGCGCAGGGCTCGCCCCGCCGACGGACTTGACTCAGGTGATTGGAGCACCAGGTCCTCCCACCCTAGAACAAGGAGATGACCGCTCGACAATGATTGAGGACAAGGACATCGAGGGAAGAGACGGAGAAGGAGCAGTACAAGCCAAGAGGAAGGAGAGGCAGGCGCTTTTGCCGTATAAGATGATACGCACGGACGCTAGCATGCGCAACCTCCGCTCTTTCCTCTACACTCCCGAGGCCGACGACTACCATTCGCAGCAGCAATCTCAGCCGTCTCCCCAGGATGAAAATCCAGACAGCCAGGACGCTGCACAGCTTTCATCTCCCCTGGCTGCAGAGGTAGACTCCAGGAATCACGACAAGCAGGAGGGAGACAGCGGCACGGAAAAGAAGGAGGAGGTGCCCGACGTTCGGGACGATGGAGCCGTCCCTTTGGTGGTCGCGTCGTCGTCCACTGCGACAGTGGGGGAAAGGGAAGGGGGGCGGGAGGGGGGGAAAGACCGGCATTACCGTCGACGCTTACCTTCCTTTACGGAAACAAAATGCCAGTACCTGAGCGTGCGGGCGCTTCTGGCGGATATCCATGACCGGATGCACCAGTACGAGGGAGGGAGGGAGGGCGGGAGAGGGGCTGGGGGAAAAGTGGTGTGACTGGCGCCTTATCATGTTTTCTCTGTGATGGCGTTCTTGTCGCAGCCCTTTATTGCGAATGCATTCTTTCTTTGCCCATGTCTTCAACCCCTTCGCTGCTCATTTTTTAATCCTTGTCCCTCCTACCCTTCACTTCCTTCCCATAGGGGCATGACGGCCATCCTCAAGAAACACATCTTCGTGGGCGTGGTGGACGACGTCTTCTCTCTGATTCAACACGACACCAAGCTACTCCTTGTCCGCCATGTCGAGCTTTGCAAGGAACTTTTCTACCAGCTGGCCGTCCGCCGCTTTGCCTGCATGCCACGGTCTGTGCCCCTTCCTTCCCTTCGCTCTGCTCTCTGTCTGCCTGTGGGCCCGGCTTTACTCTCATCCCTTGCCTCCTTTTTCACCACCTCATGTCCTGTTTTTCCCTCCTCTTTCACACCCCTGGCGCAGCCTTTCTCTGGCCAGCAATCCTGTGCCCCTCCGCTCCGCTCTTCGTGTCGCCCTCGACCTGCCCGAGATGGAGTGGAAGGAGGGCTACGGCTCCAAGGACGAGGTACGCCCCGCTCTCTCCCCGCCCTCCTTCTATACGCACCAATCCTCCTCATCTGATCCTCGTTGCCTCCTTCTCTCTCCTCATCCGGCTCCTTCTCATTTCCCCTCAAGCTTGCCGCAAGGGCGTCCCAGGTCTTAGTCGCCCGGGCCGGCATGCTCGATGAATATTTCAGGATCGGCTTTGACACCGCGGCGGACGAGGGGCACGGGGCTCTCATCTCCCTCCCCGATCTCCTCCCTTCCTATACCCCGTCCCCTGCGGCCCTTCCTCTTTTCCTTCTTCGACTTGCCACCGAGGTGGACTGGGAGGAGGAGCAGCCCTGCTTCGAGGGTGTGGCCACGGAGCTTGGTTTGTTCTACAGCGATTTGTCTGTTCATTACGAAGAGGGGGTGGAGGAGGAGAGAGGAAAGGCGGAGGAAAGGGACGAGGAAGAGGTAGTGATTCTTGGGGTTGAAGGTGGGAAAGGGTTGAGAGGCGAGAGCACAAAGCGAGTAGAAAAGGAGATGGAGAAAATGGAAGGAGAAACGGGGCCCGTCCCCAAGAAATATGAGTACCTGCTGCAACACGTCCTGTTCCCCGCCTTCCGTGCTGTCTTTCTACCTCCGCGCGAACTAGCGGGAGCGGAAGCACAAGTGGTGGTTCAAATCGCAGCCTTGGAGCAACTTTATAGGGTTTTCGAGCGGTGTTGAGGGAGAAGGTGCTGGAAATCGGAGAGGGTACCGCGATGTACGATCTTGTGATATAGGCCGCGTATCAGTCTTTTCAAAAGCAACACAAATGAAACAGACACGTAATAAGACGAGAAGGAAAATTTGAATGATCAGGCTGACTATGAGGATGGTACAATTTTGGCACCAGGTATCTTTTTTTTTTCATATAATACAACCTTAATTGACTTCTTCGTATCGGGTCTTGCTTGATCAAGAGCCCTCCTTAGCGGAGATGAAATTGTTTATGAATTCTTGATGATTCAATGAAGTATCGTGGATGGTTAGCAAATAGAGCGCCCATTGTGTGCTCAAAATGACCAGCACATCTAAGCAGGGCGGGGAGCGGCAGTTGTAAACCAACAGTCGTGCCCACAAACGGACTACGCGCGTTGATATTTACCCACCATTTACATCAGCGAAACACATGACAAGTTTTCATCGATGACACTCCAATTCGAGGAAACACTCATGGCTCCCCATCGGCCATACCTTTTAAGCCATACTTATGTGACGGTGGACGCTGCCTGTCTCACACACACGGATTTTAAAGCTAAGAGGAAGTCATTTGATGGGTAGTTTGGAAGTAAGGTGTACCGCAGTCAACACATCATTGAGCACTTGAAAGGGCTGAACTGGTTGTAATATATCTGTTTGGCATGTAGCATTCCTTGCATCTCTCGCTTCCATGCTGGTCAACAGCGGGGGAAAACGAGTGGTACGTAAGACAATCAAGTCGAAATCGAGGTCATTTCGATTACTAGTCAGATCATACCCTTGCAATTAGATGTTGTGGGACATAAGAATAACATCTCTATAATCAAGCAGCTGGAAAAAAGCAAATTTAGGAGCTTGCGAGAAGCCAGGATACTTTGTCAATCGACAAGGGCAACGGCCGGTAACGGCGATTCGAAATCTGCGACGTCTTCAAATTCTCGTTCAAACTATGCGGTTTCTTGCCCTCTCCCGTGCAGGACCAACGGCATGCATTGCTTTCCAGGGATTATGGTGATTCAGGCATTATTTATGCTGCTTCTTGACCTTCCTGTAAGCTCCTCCCATGTTTCGACGGAAAGTTGCAGAGCATTGCTTCGGCGCTCCATCACCGCTTTCTTCTACCTGTGGTATGGGGTCCCTGCACATGATAACGGAAGATATTTGCATTGGGACCATTCTGTTCTGCCTCATTGGACATCCTCAACCAATGAAAAATTTGAAGCCATGATAAACAAGCACCACAATCCTGAAATGGGCGACATACATGCACCGTTTTTCCCCGCGCGTGGCTTGTACAGCAGTCGAGACCCGCATGTACTCCGTCATCAATTTCGGGAGATGCATGATGCAGGAATCACCTTGGTGGCTTTGTCCTGGTGGGGACGACCATCACCGATGGCAGCGGACTCGCAGGGTGTGAATACTGACGATGCCTTGCCTATTGTCCTGGCGGCCGCGGAAGAAGTGCGGCAAGAAAAGGGAAGAGGTGACCTGTATATTACCATGCACTTAGAGCCCTATCCTGGACGAACGATCAGCACCATAAAAGACGATTTGGCCTACATTTATGAGCATTACGCTCACTTTTCTGCTTTCCTGCCTATCTTTTACGTGTACGATTCCTATCATATCCCTCCCGAGGAGTGGGCCTTGTTACTACAGCCCTGGGGCAAGGAGTCTGTGCGAGATACGCCTTTAGACGGCTTATTCATAGGATTATGGCTCGAAAGAGATCATGGCCAGGCGCTTGTCGACGGTGGCTTCGACGGAATGTACACTTACTTCGCTTCTGTCTCCTTCTCGTTCGGGTCAACCCTTGCAAACTGGGATGACATGGCAGCCTTTTGTCGTCGGCAAGGGGAACTAGAGGGGAAGGGAGGGGAGAAGCAAGTAGGAAAGAGGGTTTTTTTGTCCGTCTTGAGTGTGGGCCCGGGATATGATGACGAGAAGATTCGGCCGTGGAATAAGCACAACACGAAGCCAAGGGAGGGCTTGGACTACATGAATCGCATGCTCGAGGCAGCGCGTGAAGCCAGGCCTGACGCCATTTCCATCACAAGTTACAATGAATGGGGTGAAGGTACGCAGATTGAAGCGGCAAAAGTTGGAGAATGGCGATGCGAAGGTAACTGGGAAGGAAACTCGACGCACCTAGCGGTGAGACCGTACGTGTATCAGGAGTATAAAGGGGGGGATCCTTATTTATACCTGAACAACGTCAAATTGTGGAGAGAACTCTTATGGGGTATGGCTGTGACGGAAGATGAGCTGACAATAAATGATAAAGATGAATTTTGAAAGAGAAATGCTGATGTCTAAGCTCATCGGTGCTTTTTGTAAACTATTGAGCAGTCAGCATCTTTGTATCGCTGAGGGATGACAAGAACTTGAAACTTTTACGCCATTTTATGACATGCAATTGAAATGTAGAACCGGTTTCACCTCTACAAATGTCTCAGAGCCGAACAGCCCATCACTATGAAGAGGGCAACAAAAATTCGATCACGTCCAAGCATCGCAAATAGCTTGATAGTAGTAAATTTCATTTTACCTGTAAAACGGCTTAAACGTTAGGCTGTAATAAATCGATCCTTTTCTTTTGCCAAAGCTATGTGATGTGGTATTTTTCGATTCAGAAATTCTCCCTCACACTGCCTGTCTATTTTACATTTCGCCAGGATTCTACGCCTCTTGTGTATAAAATCAAAACTTAGAGAACGTGTACAGGGATAAGCCATTTGTCAGTATCTATCGCGCTATCCATGGCCTTGGCACGCGGGCACGGCTGCATTGGACAAATAAATGCTTTGGAATGTAAGGGGTGGGGGGAGGTTAGCCTCAAATGGTTGAAGTTCGCACTTGTTCTTTATCTACGTCGTGCCCCGTCATTGGTCTCGTGCCGCTCCGCTTCTCAGTTATTTGCCTCATAAAACAATCGCGACACGTACCTCTTCTACAGAGCGCAGCGCATGGTCCTGTACTACGAATGGGGCAGCACCACGGAGGCTTTGGCTGATAATGATTTACGCACAGCTGTCCGCAGTGTATTTGATAGACTCGGCGAGAAGAAAAAGGTTCTTGTCGTGCCTCCAGATTTTACACGATTTAACTCCAAAGCAGGACTGTTGACGCAGCACACCTATGAGTATTATGGCGAGGCACTAAAAGACATCCTTCCTGCTTTGGGGACGCATGATCCTGTATCAGGCCACCAGCGTGAGCGCATGTTCGGCGCGGTGCCTGAAAGCCTCTTCCGCATTCATGACTGGCGCAACGACGTCATCACCATCGGGCATGTACCTGCAGACATGGTGCGGGCCGCGAGCGATGGCAAGTTGGACCAACCGTGGCCGGCGCAACTGAACAAACTGATGGTCGAAGGAGGGCATGATCTCATCCTCTCTATCGGGCAAGTGGTGCCCCATGAGGTCCTCGGCATGGCGAACTACAACAAAAACCTATTTGTGGGAATTGGCGGGGCAGAAGCCATTAATTTAAGCCATTTCATTGGGGCCGTATACGGTATGGAGAGGATGATGGGCGTGGCTGACAATCCCTTGCGGCGCGTCCTGAACCACGCCTCGGAACAATTTCTGGCCGGGGTCTATCCGCTGATATACATCCTCACCGTCATCGGGCCTTCCGCCGAGGACCCTCGAGTCCTCCGAACCCGTGGCCTGTTCATCGGGGACGATGCGGAATGCTTTTTTAAAGCCGCGGCCCTCTCCATTCAGGTAAATTTTACGCTCTTGGAGAAACCGGTCAGGAAAGTGGTGGCATTCTTGGACAAGGAGGAGTTTCAATCCACCTGGTTAGGTAACAAGGCCATTTATCGTACCCGGATGTTGATTGAGGACGGCGGGGAGCTCCTGGTGCTGGCTCCTGGCGTGAGAAAGTTTGGCG
>Ga0102934_1000618_pt1 | contig 24178 bp, 19 predicted proteins | sample SalPonR2_A_D1_MG_FD_78175 | JGI IMG/M metagenome (GOLD analysis project Ga0102934, IMG submission 78175) | Salt pond soil microbial communities from South San Francisco under conditions of wetland restoration - Salt Pond MetaG R2_A_D1_MG | ecosystem: Environmental > Aquatic > Marine > Intertidal... | reverse complement strand
GATAGATTTGAGTACCAGTCTCCACCATGAATGGTTAATACAACAGGATAGCCGGCTTCTTTCAGCGTAGGTATCGCCAATCCAGATGGATAGAGAAAGTGAAGGTGAACTATGTCAGGTTCTTGATTTTCTAAAGACTTGAGAAGGTTTTTCGAGAGTGATGATTGTGTGATTGAGGCAAATCGTCTGCCGGGAAATGAAAAATAAGAAAAACGGTGTACCGGAAGTGTTTGCTCATCAGGATTTAGTGTGCGAAAGTACTGTTTTTGAAACGGAAGAGCGCGAACAAAGGGGAGGTGCACTTCTACGGAGTGAGACTGATTGATTAAGTGTGCTTCACTTTTTATAAAAGTGGTTTGTGCAGGAAAGTTCTTTGTTGGATAAGAGTGGCTTACAAGCGCAATTTTACTCATTCTTTCCGTTCAATCTATAGTTGTCCGGCTTTATAGCAAAAAATATTCCCAACAAGATCATCCAATAATCTATAAACTGGATTTCATGAAACAATGGGTTGGTGATATTTGCTACTAAAAAAACGACTACTGAAACCAGGATGATCTGCCCCATAGCTCCTGCAATACCTTCTTTTGACTGAAATAAAAAAGACCTGAAGAGCGGGATCAAGTAGATAAACAGGTAGATTGTAAATCCAATAATCCCATAGCGCCTGAGCACTAAGATATATTCGCTATCTACAATTGTCGTGTGAATCATTTTAGCCGGCCCCCATCCAAATAGGATTGACTCGGAGAATATGGTTAGATTCAGATACCAGGCAAACAATCGCATTTGCCAGCTTGAGTCTTCACTAATATCGGTAAGTGCAGAAAACCGTGTGACAATTTCTTCTGATAAAATACCAATAAACAGCATCACAGTTACTACTATACCTGCAAAAAGAAAAGCGATCTGTTTCAAAGAAAATCGATTTTTGAAACTATTTAATCCTAATATTAAAAGTAGACCAAGAAGCAATACTACAATCGCAGTTCTCGATTGTGTAAGAGCAATAGCGAAGGAAAAGAGCAGTACTAGCAGTGTGAGGAAAACTTTTCTGTGAATTCTGTCTTCATAGAAAACCAGAACGGCTGCCACCATGGTACCAAGCGTTAGAGCTGTTCCATAGGTATTAGGGTTATAAAACGTCCCCATCATCCGATTGTGTATATCATAAATACGTTCAGCAAAATAATAGGGAGCCGTAATCCTTTCAAATCCAAAGATTCCGTAAAATTGCATCAGACCAATTATTGATGAGAAAAAGAAAGAAAATACTATTACATATAGAAGTTTATAGAGGTCACTTTCTTTTAAATTAAAACGGCTGATGGCAACAACAACAATCAAAAGTTTGAAAACTTTAATTAACTCGAAAAAATCCCGGCCTGTAACAGGTACTCCAAGTATATAGCGCCCATAAAACGTTGAAAATAGAATAGCTGCCCCAAAAGAGATTACCGCTATAACAAAATAATTGTACAGCCGGTCTTTTTTGACAGGCTCTCTTTTTAGTATAAGCAGGGGGAAGACCAATAAAAACAGTAGCTCCTCAAATCTGATGGAAGGAAGTCCGGGCAGAGATGATAAGGGAGGCAGGACAATCGCTGAAAATATTGCAGCACTCAAAATTTGGAAGTCACTTATATTCAGTTCAGTTCTGGCAACCACCCAAACTGAGATCGAAATGACGAGTACAACCGGAAGAAGAAGAGGTTGTTGAATTACAAATATTGCAACCACCAAAAGGGCAAAGGCAACAGACATCCAGAGATGACTGATCGTTGAAGTGTTTATTTTTTTTGCATCCGGATTCAAAAGGATTAGTCTGATTTTGCTTCGCGCAATGAGTCCTCAATTATTCGCTTATACTTGGTCTGGTATAGCTCATAAGAAATTATATAGGCAATACCGGCAACCGCACCAAGAACACAAAGAAAAATGACGAGAATTGATCTCGTAGGGCTGCTTCTTTTAGTTGGTACAGCTGGTTCATCGATATATTGAAGAGTTGGAGATTGTTTTGCTTCCTGTAGCTTTAGCTGCTCAAATTGACGAACAAGAAACGCGTACAGTGTGTTTTGAACTTCCCTTTCCCTTTCAAGTTCTACAAATTTCATCAGAAGGTCAGGAGCGGCCTGGAATGATGGGAATAAGCGTAGTGAATCTTCTGTGGACCCAAACAGCTTGATCTCTTCTAATCGTTTTTCAGCCTGCTCAATCGTGATTTGTTTCTGTTTTACTTCTGGTCGCTCACTGCCGAAGGTCTGCCTCATAGATGCCAATTCTATCTGATTGGTGATGATCTGGGCTTCTAAGTTAGCTGCTGTTTCCACTGCTGCTTCGATTTGCCTTGGCAACGCAACGAGTGAATTATTAAGAGAAAAATCTCTTAAAGCCTCTTCGGCATCCTCTAAATCTTCTTTGTTTTGTTCGAGTCGTTCTTCGACAAGCTCCCTTTCAAAACGTGCTTTCTCAACAGACAAGTTGGTGAATCGCTCATCGAGTCGATCAGCAATATAGCTTGCCACATCGTGAGCAAATTCACTTGTTTCTTGATCTTCTTCATCGGAGCTAAAAAATCCTGTCTTCGCATTTACATTGATGCGGATCATTAATTCATCATCAATCGTAACAAAGACCATGTCACGAAATCCCTGGATTGCATCTTCCAAAGTAACGGCGTCGAATCTCTCCATTAAATCAAATTCTTCCACTACATCTGTTGCCAGCTCACGACTTTTTAAGAGTGACATAATCTTATTGGTTTCTCCACCACCGCTTCCGGTAAGCGAACCAATCGCACTGCCCAGGCCTTCAGTCATTTCTGCTGGTAAAATCGCACTTGCTATACTACCACCACCTTCTGGAAGTATGGTAGCTGAGGAGCTGAATGTTTTTGGTATGATGAGGGCAACCACTACAGCCACTATAGCTACAATTATTAAGTGGAGAATTAAAAATTTCCTCCACCTGTATACAAGCTTAACATAATATGAAGTGGTAGTACTTTTATTGCTTGTTTCTTCCATTCAACTACAAATAATCCATTAAGTAAACTGGTTTTTCAATTCAGATGATAAATGTCTTGCCAATCTTTTTCTTGAGTACTGACTGTTTACAAATTGTCGGCCGGCGCCGGAAAGGTCATCGCGTTTTTCGGAGTTGGATTTCAACATCTGAACAATTTCAGCAAGTTTTTCCGGACTCTTGGGCTCAACGGTAATCGCCGCGCCACTTTTATCCCCGATCTCTTTCATCAGACCTTTCCCACAAGTGATTACAGGTACACCACAAGCAAGATACTCATAAAATTTTACCGTAACGATAGACTCGAATGCCTGGGAGGGATTAATTGGATTTACGGCAACATCAAAACTGGAAATGTAATAAGGAATCTGTTCATGTTTTTTCAGACCCAGCCATTCAAGATTTGTGGGCTGAAATTCATCCAGAATATCTTTAAGCCGGTTGTTACGGCCACCATCGCCCACAATTACAAATTGTATGTCGGGGTCTTCTTCGCAAAGTTTGGCGGCTTCGACGAAGGTTCGCAGGTCGTGAATGACTCCAAGTGAACCAACATATCCAACTCTGAATTTTGTTTCATCATAGGTTTCATCCATTCCTTCGCCGGGACGTGGTTTATTCTCAAAGAGGTCCACATCTACCCCATTCGGAATAACAGATGTTGGTGTGCCATTGCTGCGGATACGAATAATGGTCTCAGCTGCATCGGTTACGGGTACAATTAAGTCAGCGTTGTGATAGAGCCACTTTTCAAGTTTTTTTCCGAAACGTAAGAAAACAGGCTCGCTGTCCAGTTCAGTTTGATTAACGGCTGAATCAGGCCAGATATCACGAACCTCAAATACGAACTTCGCCCCGAATATTTTACTAAGCAAGTAACCTGAAACGCCGGTGAAAATAGGGGGTGAAGTAACATAAACAATGTCGTACCGCTTAGGATTGGAGAGCATATAAATAAAGCTGGAAACCATGAATGAAAGAAAAAAAAGAAGCTGCTGTACAACGTTCTTTCGTTCATTCACAACGGACCAAATACGGTGTACAGTCAAATTTTCATTAATGGTTTCTCTGTAAACCCATTTTTCCCGGTATTCTTCATCGATTTTTCCAGTAGGGTAGTTAGGTTTTTCGCAAACTACATCAACGTCCCATCCATCTTGAGCAAGGTACTTACTCATGATGTTGCTACGCACAGCACCTGCCCCAACCTCAGGTGGGTAATACTGTGTTATATAGAGTAGCTTTGGGTCTGCTGCCATCAAATTATCGGGTTATGGCTACATACGTTGTCACAGCTGCTGCGATCGTAGAAATAGCTGTAAGAACAAGTTGAGCGTTATTTCTTCTCGCGTTTCGTAACTGGATCTCGTACTCTCTCTGGGCATTTAGCTCATCAAAGGGGGTTCGGTCAACAAAAATCATATCTCCGGATTCCAGGGTGGTCTCTCCCGGATTTTTCCAGGCCTTGCTACCAGCTTTAATCACAAATATACGGTCTGGGTTTGCAGCAATACTTAAACCGCCGGCCTGCTCAATATAGTCTCTTACGCTGTAGGTGGAATTAAAAGGATAGTTGCCAGGATTATTCAACTGCCCATATAAGACAATATTCTGATAGTCAGTCGGAATATAGATACGGTCCCCATCCATTAGACGAATCCGGTTGAGTTGTTGTTCGTCATCCAGGTTGATAAACATTCGCTGGTCTGAGTTTAGATCTCTTTCCATTTCCAGGTACTCAAACCCCTGTAATACCTGGTCAGACGTACGCATCAGCTGTGCAGTATTCAATGTTGTTGCTGATTGCACACCCCGATTGCTCATATTAGCCCGAATCATGTAGGCGCCTTTCGCTAAAGCTCTTTCAGAAAGGCCACCCGCAAGTTCAATGAGTTCTCCGAGGGTTGTATCATCACTATCAATCGGGAAATTACCCGGAATTTCAGCTTCGCCGTAAATCCAGGCAGATGAGTTGTTGCGGGGTCCGTTAAAGTAAGGAACGACTATCCGGTCATTTTCCTGTAGCGGTTGTTGGAGCGCGCTCTGGTTATCTAGAGAAAGAGTTTCAGATGTGATTTCATTGCCACGATTTCTGTATAAAATAACGCGCGTGGTGTCAGCCCCATCAATATACCCTCCGGCGATATCGAGCAAACTAAGAATTGTATCATCAGACCTGTACTCATACTCATTAGGCACATCAACGGCCCCGGAAATACTGATTCGCGGAGCGCGCTCGTTCAGTTTACGAAGATAAATTTGATCTCCGTCGTAAAGAAACGGATTAGCTTCACGTGATCCGGTTTTGAAATAGGTGATTAAATCTGCATCTGTCGAATGGGTCAGCCAGCGGTGGTCAATCCGGATGTTTCGAAGAGAAAAACGGGTATTCTCTTCTAAATTTGCTTTTGAACTATCAGGCAATATTATTTCAGAGTTCGCCCGGAATGAATAATTGAAGCTTGGCGATAAATCATCATTGAAATTATTAGTTATCATCTCCGAAGCAGTTTTGTCGTTCATCTGCTCGGTTAATGCATTTCTAATGGCGACATCCAGCCGGGTGCCTGCGGGCAACAGATATCTCCCTGGGTTGGGAACATCACCGATAACCTGGATTTGAACGGGCCTGGGTTTTTGAATGTGGAGTGACAAATTAAAGTCTACAAGTTCTTCTTCAACGGAATTTATGACTGCTTCAGTAGCCTCATCAATTGTTAAACCTGCTACTTCTACAGTACCACCATAAGGCAAATACAAGTAGCCGCTTGAGTTTACAACCAGCGCCTGCGCATTAAGAGAGACCGGACCTGTGATATTAATATTAATAACATCCTGTGGCCCAATAACGTAGCTTTTGCGGTCGAAAAAGTCGGCATCCGGAACTGTTTCACCTAAGAATTCCAATCCTACCTGATCAATGAAGTACAGGGTCTGCCCGACAAGACTCGTGGTTTCAAATGACCCGCCTGAAATCCGTGCGCCAGAGCGGGTTTGATTGTTCTCACCAATATCCTGGCTAAGCAGGCTAAGAGGAGAAACCAGGAGGATGAAAAGAATAATGTATGCCGGGATAAAGCGTCTGCTCATACGTATTGCTAGATAGTAAATTGATTAAAAGATAAAGATTTCTGAATTCCTATACGAACCAAATTAATCACAGCATTACAACTCTGATGAGCAATAAATTAATTAAAATCAAACAGACAGTTGATTTCTATTCCCCATCACTTACAACCTGTCCATTAATAATTACATGCTCAGCAGTTGTGGTATACTCAAAAGGGTCGCCGTTGAACAACACAACATCAGCCTGCTTACCGCTTTCAAGTGAGCCGGTTTGCTCGTGGATGCCCAGAATTCGTGCTGCATCGATTGTCAGTGCATTCATGGCCTGATTGTAATCCATGCCATTTGCCACCGCTATAGCCGCTTCAAAATGAACCACTCTTGTTTTCGGTACGTAGCCTTCATATCCACTCTGAAAAAGAACGGTAATACCAGCATCAGACAACATGCCTGCGGTTTCGAATGATGCATGTTCTCCATCTCCGTATAGTCGCATCATGGTCGGATGTATGATGACCGGCACACCAGCTTCATTGATTTCATCCATCACCATATACGCTTCAGCGGCGCCATCTAACAGAAGTTTGAAGCCAAACTCTTCCTGAAGTCGGAGGGCCGTCATAATATCGTAAGACGTATGGGCCGTAATCAGCGCATAGATTTCACCATTCAAAAGCTTAACCAATGCTTCTTTGCCAAGATCCCTGGGCTGACCTTCATCCCCCTCCATATACTCCTGAGCGGAAATCAGCTGCTGACGCAGCATGGCAATAGCTTTGGAACGTGTTCCGGGGCTATCAAAATTGCTCCTTACTCCTGACCCAATTGTCATAGCAAGCGCGGTGGTTGAATCAACAAGTGCTTCACCAACGGTTGAACCGGCAGTTTTAACAATCATGGTCTGACCACTTATGACTGCGCCGGGTCCATGACCTGTATGTACGGTAGTTACGCCTCTGTCACGCAATACTTTCACTAATTCTTCACGGGCATTGTATGCGTCAAAAGCCCGCAATTCGGGCTGAATTGCGCTGGAAAGCTCAAGCTGATCCTGGTCTGCATCAACGTTATAGATTCCTGCAAGACCTACTACTGAATGCGCATCAATGAATCCCGGTGTTACTACAGCAGCTTCATGTACCTCGTAGCCAGCGGGAATATTAATATCAGACTCAGGGCCAACACGTTCGATCAAACCATCGTTAATTAACACAACGCCATTTGTGATCGGATTGCCGGCGGAGGTATAAACAGTTTCACCTTTAACTGCAATTTGCTGAGCAGATGCAGGAAGCGTAATAAACAAGAATAGTGAAAAAGACAGAATCAGTCGGGTTGTTGCTGAAATCATAGTCGAAGAGATAGAAGGTTGTGATGAAGAATATTTATAGATTGTTTTCATATCAATTTCCTCCGAAATGATCGTGAACGTGCTGATTTGATCCTGAGAATACATTTTCACCGCCTACTCCGTATTTTTTATCTTCCGGATTAGATCGGTCCCATTCTTTTTGTCCGTCAATCCAGGTTTGCTGAACCTGAGTGTAAACGCTGAATGGATCGCCATTCAGAATGATAAAATCAGCATCTTTTCCAGTTTCTAGTGAACCTATACGGTCATCGAGATCGAGAATTTTTGCATTAGCGATCGTAAGAGCTTCAAGAGCTTTTTGGCGGCTCATACCGGCCCGAATACCAAATGCTCCGGAACGCAGAAATAAACGAGAGTCAGTGATGGGATCATCTGTATGGTAGGCGAAGTCAGCGCCTGCTTCCTCGAGTTCCCGGCCTACTTCGTAATCAATATTTACGGCTTCATGCTTACCGCCATGTGAATCAAGCACTATAATGGACGCCGGATAGCCCGACTCGGCAATTTCATTAGCAACTTCTCCGCCCTCGCTAACGTGATGCAGCACCATTCTGTAACCGAATTCGTCTGCCAGGCGTATTGCCGTTAAGATATCATCATGGCGATGGGTATGGTTATGAACAATTCGTTTCCCGTCGAGCACTTCGAGCAAGGTTTCCATTTCAAGATCCCGCGGAGGCATTTCTTCTTCGTTGCCGTCAGCTGCATTAACTTTGGCACGGTATTCCTGGGCTTTAACGTAGAGGTTACGCACAAGCGCTGCAGAACGGGCACGGGTTCCGGGAAACGAGCCGCCTCCTGAACGGATAGAGTTAGTACCATTGGCCATTTTTAATCCGCCGTAAATATTGTTTTCTTCATCAGAATAGACAAGCATGTCTTCAATCGTATTGGCCTCTTTCGTTTTCACATATACCGTCTGGCCACTCATCAGGTGCCCTGATCCAGGCATAATATTAGCGGTTGTTATCCCGCCGGAAAGCGCACGCTTAAACGAGTCACTTGTTGGATTGATGGTATCCATGATGCGAACATCGGGATGAAGTGCAGAAGACCGGTCGCCACCGTCGCCCTCTCCAATATGAGAGTGGCTGTCAACAAGACCCGGCATAATTACCTGGCCTGTTACATCAATAACAGTAGTACCTTGTGGAATAGTGACGGATGAGGATGATCCGATGGCAGTAATTTTACCGTCCTCAATCACCATGGTACCGTTGGAAATGGTATTGCCGGTTACCGTTATAATTTCAGCACCTTGAAATGCGATTGGCTGATCCTGGGATAGACCATTACTGACGGTGACAATCAGTGTAAGACAAACAGTGATTAGTAAAAAGATTGTGCGATTTAACATCTGAGCCCACTTTGAAGTTTATATTGAAGCACGTATTGTACCACAAATTTCACGAAGTTAAAAGCGGGGTCAGTGTCTCTGTGATGTAAAAGGCCGGAGTTAACTATTCAGTCTATAATTAACAAGGTACTGGTAACTGTTAACGTACAGCGTTAGATAATTCATCAACATAATCAAGATTTTCCCAGGTAAAACCACTACGGCCAAAGTGACCGTAAGCAGCCGTGTTCCTGAAAATTGGTTTCTTCAGATCGAGACGTGAAATGATACCTTCCGGTGTGAGATCAAATACTTTATTTACTGCCTTGGCAAGCTCCATATCACTCACTTTACCGGTGCCATAGGTATTCACGCTTACGGAAACCGGGTCAGCCACTCCGATAGCATAAGCTACCTGCACTAAACATTCCTCAGCAAGTTCTGCGGCCACGATATTTTTTGCTACGTGCCGGGTTGCATAGGCAGCACTCCGGTCAACTTTGGAAGGGTCTTTTCCACTGAAAGCTCCGCCGCCATGGGCGCCACGTCCGCCGTATGTATCAACGATAATTTTTCTGCCGGTAAGCCCGGTATCGCCGTGGGGGCCGCCAATCACAAACTTTCCTGTTGGATTGACATGGAGAATGGTGTTAGCATCCATCAGCTCTTCAGGAATCACAGCGGCGATCAGATTCTTCTTAATGTCATTTTTAATATCAATTTGATTAATGCCTTCATCATGCTGTGTGGAAATGACAATCGTATCAACCCTTGCCGGTTTGTTGTTTTGGTCATATTCCACGGTAACCTGGCTTTTACTATCAGGGCCAAGATATGGCATCAGAGCTGTCTCTTTTCGGATATGTGCCAGCGTTTTCAAGAGCTGATGCGAGTACTGAAGCGTCATAGGCATGTAGGCTTCAGTTTCGGTTGATGCATATCCGAACATCATTCCCTGGTCACCAGCGCCTTGTTTCTTCTCTTCACTGGAATCTACGCCTTGTGCAATATCCGGACTTTGCTGGTGGATAGATGCCAAGATACCGCAGGATTCAGAATCAAACCTATAGCTTGCCTTGGTGTAGCCTATATCCCTGATAACTTCCCGTACAATTTCCTGTACATCAACATACGCATCAGTGGTAACCTCGCCTGAAACAACGGCCAGGCCGGTCGTAACCATTGTCTCAACCGCAACCCTTGAGTCAGGGTCATCAGTTAGCATGGCATCAAGAATGGCATCTGAAATCTGGTCAGCAATTTTATCTGGGTGTCCTTCGGATACGGATTCGGAGGTAAAGAGATTTTTCATTCAGTTTAAACAATTCGTGGTTCTGATAATTAAGGCACCAAAAGTACAAAATATTCTTGATTAACACAGGGGAGATAAGATTATAGATAAAAGATGATGGATACAGATAACAGATAATAGATATGAGACCAGAGGAATTGGGGGATTAGCGAATTAGAATATTGAGAATTAGAAAATTCGTTGAATAGTCTATTTATACCATAATCTACTAATCACCGAATCAACTAATAAACCAATCACCTATCACCGCCAAACAGGTCTGATTCTTCACCGCCGGGTTTTAGCCCGAGGTATTGGTAAGCTTTCGATGCTGCCACACGGCCCTTGGGAGTTCGCTGCATAAATCCTTCTTTTATTAAGAAAGGTTCGTAGACCTCTTCTATAGTGCCTTTGTCTTCACCAACTGCTACACCAAGCGTACCCAGGCCTACCGGACCTCCTTTGTAGTTCTCAATAATCGCCTTCAATATGCGGACATCCATTTCGTCAAGGCCGTTTTTATCTACGTCTAACGCATTTAGAGCTTTGTCAGCAATATCGTCATCGATGGTGTCAAGCCCGTCAACCTGGGCGAAATCGCGGGTTCGCCTCAGAAGCTTGTTTACGATCCTGGGAGTGCCGCGGCTGCGTCTTGCTATCTCGTGCGCACCGGTTTCAGTAATTCCGAAGTTTAGGATATGAGCCGTTCGGAGTGCAATTCTCTGTAACAGCTTTACATCGTAGTAGTCGAGGCGCATATCAATACCGAAACGGGCACGCAGCGGGGCTGTCAGAAGTCCTTTCCTTGTTGTAGCCCCCACCAGTGTAAATCGGTTGAGTTCGATTTGTACACTCCGTGCATTGGGTCCGGAATCGATTACAATATCCAGCTTATAGTCTTCCATTGCTGAATACAAATACTCCTCCACGACGGGGTTGAGCCTGTGGATTTCATCAATAAAAAGAACATCGCCATCTTCGAGGTTGGTTAACATGCCGGCCAGATCTCCCGGTTTTTCAAGCACAGGACCTGTCGAAGGTTTAATTTGAACACCCATTTCCCTCGCAATGATATACGCAAGGGTGGTTTTGCCAAGTCCGGGAGGTCCTGAAAGAATCACATGATCAAGCGCCTCACCGCGTTTTTTGGCGGCTTGTATAAAGACACTTAAGTTCTGAATAACTTTCTGCTGACCAACAAATTCCTGAATGGAAGATGGGCGCAATGTTTCTTCAACAACAGGTTCCTCATCTTCAGGATTTAGAAGGGGGTTTTGCACGATAATGGATACAGTTTGATCTGTTTATAGTTTGTTAATCAATAATAGGTAAATTCCGATGAAAGTTCAGTCCCATAAAAAATCAATCGCATGAGCCCTGAAAACAAAAATAAAGGAAAGCATCGAGCACAGGAAAAATCCAGGGCAACCCCCGACCCAAAAGACATTGGTAAGAAAAAACATAGCGACGTAGAGAATAGTTTAGCTAACGATCTTACTCAAACAGGGCCGGAATATTTCATGAATTATGAATTAAGCTGGCTTGAGTTTAACTGGCGAGTACTTGCTCAGGCAGAAGATCCGGAGGTGCCAATTCTTGAGCGGGTGAAATTTATTGGGATTGTATGTTCTAATCTGGACGAATTTTTTCAGAAAAGAGTGGGCGGTCTCAAACGGCAGGTTCATGCGGGGGTCACGGAGCTTTCTGTGGATGGGAGAACACCGGAACAGCAGCTTAAAGAGATCAGAAAGGATGTGCTGAAAATGATTCAGGCTTACCGGCGCTGTTACTTTGAAGAGTTATTACCAATATTGGAACAAGAGGGTGTGAAGATTGCTTTGTTTAAAGATTTGTCATCAAAGTTAAAGAAAGAGGCTGTAGATTATTTTGAGTCACAGCTTTATCCGATCATCACTCCGCTCGCTGTTGATGAAGCGCATCCATTCCCATTCATTTCGAATAAAAGCCGGTCTCTGGCAGTTAAATTGAAGAGCCCGGAATCGGAAGAAATTCATTTTGCCCGAATTAAGATTCCTACGAACAGGCCGCGATGGATCAGGCTGAAAGGGGAGAAGAAAAAAACCATTCTCGTTTCTGTCAGCGATATTATCATTGAATTGATAGGCCGGTTTTTTTCCGGAATGGAGATCGTTTCAGCAAATTTGTTTCGGGTAACCAGAAATGCAGAACTAGGGCGACAAGATGAGGAAGCGGATGATCTTCTGGAAATGATCGAAGACGAGCTTCGGGAGCGCCGATTTGCAGAGATCGTACGTCTGGAAATTGATAAAAACATGCCTGAGGATATAAAGCAGTATCTGATGGATAATCTGAATGTAAAAAAGAAAGATCTTATTGAGATGTCCGGGCCCATCGGCCTGGCAGATTGCACCCAGTTATACGATCTGGATGGACTTAATCAGCTTCGTTTCCAAAAATGGATACCGGCTCTGCACCCGGTATTGCGACACGAAATGGAGCAGGAAGCACCCAATATCTTCGAAGTTATCGATAAGGGAGACTTTATGGTGCATCATCCCTATCACAGTTTTGAGACATCAACGCAGCGGTTTGTCGAAGAGGCAGCCTCGGATCCAAATGTATTGGCTATTAAGCAAACTATGTACCGCACGTCCAGTGATTCTCCCCTGATGCATTCTTTGATGAGGGCGGCAGAAGAGGGCAAACAAGTTGCTGTTCTGGTGGAGCTGAAAGCACGTTTTGATGAAGAAAGAAACATTTCATGGGCACAAAAACTTGAAAAAGCCGGAGTGCATGTATCCTATGGGATTGCAGGTCTGAAAATACATTCAAAATTAACCATGGTTGTTCGCGAAAGAGATGGTGACCTTCAGCGCTATATTCACATCGGAACTGGAAACTACCATCCGCATACGGCACAGCTGTATGAAGATCTGGGGTTTTTCACATCAGATAAAAACATTGCATCAGACGTAACGGATGTCTTTAATTTGCTTACCGGCTATGCGCCTAATCAATCATATAAGAAATTGCTTGTAGCTCCGCGATTTATGCGTAAGTCAATCAGTGAAATGATTGAGCGTGAAATAAAGATGGCGAAAGAAGGTAAGAAAGCGCGAATTATTGCAAAAATGAACAGCCTTGAAGACCCTAAAATTATACTTCTTTTGTATGAAGCTTCAGGTGCGGGCGTTGAAATTGATATGATTGTGAGAGGAGTTTGCCGGCTGATACCCGGAAAGAAAGGATTAAGCGAAAACATTCGCGTTCATAGTATCATTGGGCGATACCTGGAGCATTCTAGATGCTACTATTTTTATAACGGAGGTGAAGAGAATTTCTGGATCGGATCGGCCGACTGGATGCACCGTAACCTGGATGCAAGGGTCGAAGTATTGACGCCGATAGAGAGCAAAGGGTTAAAGAAATATCTTTGGTTCATTCTTAACGTCTATTTGAAAGACAATCGTCAGCGATGGATAATGCAGAATGACGGGAGCTATTCTAAAGCGCCGGCAAAAAAAGATCAGGAGATCAGATCAACACATCGAATACTGATGGAGCATGTGAAAAGTAACCAAAGTCCGATTCCTAAATCAGGGAAGTAATTTTAAAAAGATATTGAGACTCTAGTTCTCAGTCAGGGTTGAAAGCAAATTTGCTGCCCGGGTTTTATAGCTGCCGTCGCCAGACTCAATAGTTCGCAATTGTTGAATTGCTTTGTCGATTTGCCCCTGCTGCAGGTATACGTTTGAGATATACCACTGCGTATTTTCAAAGATATATTCAGGTGTAGATTCCGGCAACTGCTCAGTTAGCTCTAAAAAATTATTCAGGCTCAGATCAAAATCGCCTTCATTATATGCAAGTATTCCAAGGTTATAATGAATTCTGATTTTTTGTATGCCTGTATATGATTCTGATGTAAGGCTATTTAGAATTTCGGTCGCTTCCTCACCGTTACCTGAAAGGGCCAGTGAGAGGGCCCGGTTGATTTGTTGATCCAGCATACCGGTATCCGGGTTTTCATCCCGGAAAATATCGCTGCCAAGCATCTGTGTGAGTTCTATTTCTGAAAGCGCATACGAACCGGGCTGAGTGTTACTCTGAAATATAAAAGTATATAACATCACCGATGTGAGTATTAATGCAGCAATGGATGCTATGGCGATGGAGTAACGATTTGTAGGAGAGTTGAATGAATTGTGATTATCAGACTCGCCGACTCTGAATTTTTTATTTTGAAACAAATCTGTGAGGTTGAGTTCGGTCTCAAACAGATCGTAATACTTTCTGTTTTCGAGAAACTCCTCCCAAAGCAGGTCCTCTTCCTGTTCTGTTAGCGCCCCGTTTATATAGCGGGTTATTTGCTTACTGATCTCTTTTTCTGTCATTCTTTTGATTTATCTTTTCGATACCCTCTGAACGTATGATCAGTATTTAACAGGTTCCTTACACTTTATTTCTGATTTTTTAGATATGGGTTTCTACACATTCATTTAACTTATTGATAACCCTGTGTTTACGGGTCCAGGCATTATTTACGGAGATGTCAAAATGATCGGCTACATCTTCAGCAGAGGCATTTGGAAAGCTGAAAAAATAATTAATGAACTGCCGATAGCCCTTCTTAAGTTTCTCAGTACACAATTTTAAAATACTTTGCTTCTCCTTGTCTATGAGCTCCCAAATTTGGACCGGTTCATTAAAGGGTTGGTTTTCCAAATTTTCTATATCAGGCTGATTTTTTTCCCGTGCGATTTTGATATAGTTATGCCTGCAGGCTTTTAGCATATAAGACAAGATGCCCCGGGGGTTTTCAAACTCGTCATTCTGTATCTTTTTGATGACGTATTCAAACATTCTCTGTATTGCATCATCAGCATCTGATGGGTCAGCCCCGCATTTTTTTTGTAAATACCGTCTCAAAATCGGTGTTGCTTCTGAACAAAGCTTGCTTGCCCTGAGCTGGTCTCCATTTTTTACAGCAGTTACTAATCCTGAGTAGTCCATGATATTTTAAGTTTATTCCCTCTAAGCCAAAATTAAGATAATAGATCAATTGACATGCACAAATAAAAGATTGTGATCGGCATCAATTTTAGAGAAGCCCTTTATTTCTGAAGCTTACAAAAGAGTCTCCCGCAATAATGATATGATCATCAACAGGTATACCCATCTGTTTTGCAACTCCAGCAATACGCCGGGTGAGTTTTACATCGGCAGTTGACTCTTTAGCCATTCCCGAAGGATGGTTGTGAACAAGCAGCAAGCTGTTTGCGCTGTTTAAAATGGCGTGTCTCATTACTTCTGCGGGTTCAACGATCGTAGCAGTGCTTCCCCCGGTACTAATTTGTTTATAGCCGGTGAGGAGTTTAGAATTATTAAGGAACCCCACGATAAACTCTTCATTTCGCTTATCTCTGAGTATCGGGGTGAAATATGCTGCAGCGGCGACAGGGCTGGTGATGACCACCCGATCACCCAGTGAAGACTGCTGAATCCGGCGTGACAATTCAAAAAGAGCCTCCAGTGTAATGGCCTTCACTTTTGCTATTCCGGGAATTACTTTCACAGACTGCCAGTCTTGCCTCGATAGATTCCGAAGCCCTTTAAAATGATCAATCAGAGCTCGTGACGTTTGTATGACATTCATTTGCCGGCTTCCGGTTCTGAGAAGAATAGCTAACAGTTCGGCATCAGACAGACTGTCAACGCCATACCGGACTAGTTTCTCTCTTGGTTGCTCGTCCGGGTTCATTTCCTTTACCGACCGACTCAGAAATCGGCTTGCATCAAAATGCTCTTCACTCATTACAGGCTCTCTTTTTTTTACATATGAGCGTTATAATGAGAAAACCTTACAGTAAAAATTCAGAAATAAGTTCTAAGAACGAAATTGTGCTAAAAAAAAGTAGATGTTAATCCTCAGAGCTAAATTCAAGAATGTCCCCGGGCTGGCAGTCGAGAGCTTCGCAAATGGCCTCGAGCGTGGAGAAGCGAATGGCTTTTGCCTTGCCTGTTTTTAAAATAGAGAGATTGGATATGGTCACGCCAACCTCCTCGGAGAGTTCGGTCAGGCTCATCTTTCGTTTTGCAAGCATTACATCCAGGTTTACGATGATTGCCATGTTAGACCGTCAGTTTTTGTTCGTGGTGCATACTTATGGCCTGGTTTAGGATTTCAGCAAAAAGGAAGCAGATCAAGCCAGCAAACAGAAGCGTAAATTCAAAAGGCGGCGCAAGAATAGCGACATTCGGTGACTGCAAGATAGCCTCAAGGTTAATTTTACTCAGCCAGTCGATTCCGTACTTGAGTGGTGCAGAAGCAATTAATAGAAACGCCACTTGCCGTAGATCTTTTCCATTTTCCGGTTTGTAGACGTTGTTGAGAGCCATTGCGTTTAACGGACGTTTCAGAATGCTGAGCGCATAGAAAATATAAGCAGGAAAACAGAGCTGGATAACGCCAAGGAGAATTGAAACCGGAGATATTGGCCGGGAGCTCACATAAAATGTTTCAGTGCCAGTTGCCGATCCAAATATGACACTGTTTGTACCCAGAATATCGGAGATGGATGTGCCGCCGCCCTCGATATACACGGAGAGTCCAATCCAGAGCATTGACCCACCGCTTATGAGGGAGTAAAAAAATAAACCGGTGAGTATCACAATAGGTATCAGCATGAGCGACCAGGCAAACTGTACGATAAATCTGAAAAGTGAAATAACCGACCATCTTCCAAACGCTTTCATATCGTGAGCTCCTGCTCTTCGTAGATACGGTGCCCTTCTTTTAAGATATAAGCGAACGTGGATGCGATGATTCCCAGAAAAAGGAGAATGAACATGTCAAACCCTGCAACACTTTCAACCTGAGCAGCTTCAGAGCTGAATTTTCCTGAAGAGATTTCCATCACAAGGTACCTTCGAAGGTAGGTGTAGAGCGCATGGGCTATCAAAATTGAGCTTATGGCTTGGAGATATTTCTGGTTTTTCACAGAAAAAGGTTTCTCTTTCGCTACATGATGAAATATGTTGGAAAGAAGAATAAACAGAACGATGTATGCCAACTTTATTAAAAGCTCAAAGATCAATAATAGATATGCGGCCGCACCTGTCTGCAATGGAATTGAAAGCGTTGCCCGATGCTCCTGCTGTTTAAGCTCGAATCCGCCTGATATGACAATGGATTCTGCCGGAAGATTTTCTGCAGAGTAGGTGACCGGTATGCCCGGAACCATTTTTTCATGGATTACGGACGCCAGATCAAACATAACCGTCAAGCCAACAGTAACTGCCCCAAAAAGTGCCAGGATCGCCAAAGTTCGCGGTGGGGTTAATCTTTTTTCCTGTTCTACGCTCATGCCTTGGGTATTAAAAGTTTAGTTTTGTTGATAATCATATCGTGAGTTCCTGTTCTTTTTGAAGTTTCACACCCTGATCAAAACACCATGCAATGACGAGCAGTAAGACACCGAAGATGAGAAGAGCTGCCGGCAGGCTGGATGAAGCGTTAACGGTTTCTGCATTTTCAATCAGATATTCGGCATGCAGGTCAGGCCGAATCCATGAGATCCATCCCCACATCAAAAACGGGGCAATTGTCACCAGGCTTGCTGTGATATATAAATATCTAGAATTCGCTTTGTTAAAGAAATCCGGATTTCTAAGTCCGGATACAAATTTTCGGAGAAACCAGACGAAAACGAATGTGTAGACTCCAAATAGTGTAAGCGAAAAGACATTCAGCTGAGCCATCGATTTATACTCTTTTCTGCTTAGTGGAATAGCAGGCGCAAACAAGCGAACCGGAAGCTCTCCGGCTGATTTGCTCACAGTCAGATTCCTGACATGCAAACCCAAAAGTTTAACCTCGGATGAGCTTAACTCAGGGTTAATTTTGTTGACCTCAACCATGACAGAGTCCGATATCGGAACTTTATATAAATTTCTGAGCGACGCAAAGTAATACCCTTCAGTGTCGATACCCTTTTCTGTGTCTATGACCCGTTCATAATTGAAATAGTCTGATAGAAGGTTTTGAGAGATCCTGGTGGAATATTTAGTGGCACCCTCAAAATTTGTATCCAAAAAATTTGTATCCAAACCCGTGAGTCCCGGTACCAATGTATAGTAGTAACCGCTGGCAACAATTATTATAGCAAGTATCCCGAGCGTAAGATTGCAGGCCCACACCAGAATTGAAAACTTAATGGGTCGTTTCATTTCTTTAGTTTTTGGTGAACGATTATTTCGAATATCAACAATTATTTATTGATAAACAATAAATAATTGTTGTTTATAGGGAAGAGAATGTCGAATATTGAACATGGAATGACGAATGATGAAGGTAAAAGAACTGAAGAATATCGATTGACGAAGTAGGTTTGCTGAAGTGAACATCTCGCATGGTCATCGAAATTGGTACACCTTCAACAATCACCAATCATCAATCTGCGGTTATAAAGAGAATTACGACACAGTTACATAAAGCACCGGACGCTTCAAATGCGCTTACACACGCTTGAAGGTCCTAACTTCCTCAATCGTCATTCGTTGTTCGATATTCATCGGTTCCCCTGTCATTCCGTATTCGATATTCATCGGTTCCCACCGTCATTCCTTGTTCAATATTCTACGGTTCAACTGGAATAATGAATACTGAACAAAGATTGATGATTGGCGTTGGATGTCGGTTGGTCATTATTAGTAACCATGAAACATTGAATGGGGAAGCTGAATGTTGATAGTTGGCAAAAGTATGAATAGCAGAAACTTCATCAATCGTCATTCCATATTTGATATTTATCGGTTCCCACCGTCATTCCTTGTTCAATATTCTACGGTTCAACTGGAATAATGAATACTGAACAAAGATTGATGATTGGCGAAGGATGTCGGTTGGTCATTATTAGTAACCATGAAACATTGAATGGGGAAGCTGAATGTTGATAGTTGGCAAAAGTATGAATAGCAGAAACTTCATCAATCGTCATTCCATGTTCGATATTCATCGGTTCCCTCCGTCATTCCTTGCTCGATATTCGTCGGTTAAACTTGAATAACAAATCTACCAATCACGATCCCGGACTCTTCAAGGATCTCCTCCGCCAGGTGGCGGATCGCACGCTTGCAGGTCCTTACTTCAACAATCGTTATTCTTTGTTCGATATTCTGTGGTTGATTCACGACCCGCCCATCAAGGGTTCATTGATCGCACGAATACTGGCGTTGGGAAGTCCCTCTGGATACATCTGCTTACTCAGGTTAATTGCATCTATGACGATTTTAAGATGCTTATTTTTTGAGTTTTGGTAAAAGGTCTGAGCGGCTCCGCTGAGTTTCGGCTTGCCGTGAAGGGGCTTATCACTGACGCATAACAGTGTCGCAAACGGAATTCGGTATCGGTAACCATTGGTTGCCACAGTAGCCGACTCCATATCGATAGCAACACTACGGCTCACGTGGATCTGTTCCACAGTGCGGCGCTTAATAAATTCCCAGTTTCGATTTGCGGTGGTATACACTGTGCCCAGCCGATAGCTACGCTCGCGCTGATCCAGCTGGTCTTTAAGGTAAACATTCAGCAGGTGGTTTGGCGTGATGGGTATGTTAAGCGGAAGTATATCGTCGAGAACACCATCTTCGCGCATAAAGCCTGTGGCAAGGACGAAGTCACCAATTTCCTGGTGATTCCTCAGGCCACCGCAGTGACCCACCATTACCATGGCATCCGGCCGAAGCACGGCTACGTGATCGGAAATGGTTTTTGCATTTGACGGCCCCACTCCAATATTTACGAGACTAAATCCTTTATTGTCGGGCATTTTATGGTGATAGGCCGGCATCTGAACGGCATGCCCGGGTTCGGTACAGTCGGGAAAAAGATTTTTGAACACTTCAACATGCATATCGTAATTGGTAAACAGGATGTACCGCTGAAAATCGCTGGGATTCGTCCCTGTATAATGCTTTAGGCGGTCGAGTGAAATGTCAATACGCTCAGGACTAAACAGAAACAGCTTCTTTTGCGTGATGTCCCATTCGTCTTCATCAGTGTTATCGAAAATAGTTGGATCATTTGACTGAAGACGGGGCCTTGACGGAAATATTTTTACTTCTGCCCCTTTTTCGGCCAGTTTTTTTAGTTCGCGCTTGAGATACCAGCGGTAGGCACTTGGCACAGCCAGCTCCCCGGTGATAATGGGATTATGATCCGACCATGTGCGCTTCACCGTTACCTTCGGATAATCACCTTCCTCATAAATCTGCTCCATCATGTCGCAGGCGTCTTCAACCAGTTTTAAGAGTTCTTCTTCGTTACTGAATGCATCTTTTGTAAATTCAATCCGTTTTTTCATGTGCAGTCTAAAAATATTCTATGTTCAAGTTTACCAAGCCGAAGTGGGAGATCATTAAAGATAAGAAAGTATATGAAACTCCCATTTTTTCTCTACACGAAAAGAAAGTGCTTCCTGATGCGGGATCCGACGCTGCAAACTTCTATGTGCTTCAGGCACCCGAATGGATCAACGTGATTTCACTAACTGAAGATAATCACATTATTTTGGTTGAACAGTATCGTCATGGAATTGATGAACCCACACTCGAAATACCCGGAGGCATGGTGGATGAGGGTGAGCAGCCAATTGAGGCGGCCAAACGTGAATTGCTGGAGGAAACCGGCTATGAGGCGGATAGCTGGGAGGCGCTCGGCAAGACAAGCTCAAACCCTGCAATACTGAGTAATTTTACGCATTTATACCTGGCAACGGGTTGCAAAAAAACCGGGCCACAGCAAACGGACGGCCATGAAGACATAAACGTTCACACGATGCCATTGCATGAGTTTTTATCCCTGGTTGAGGAAGACGTGGTTCATCACTCAATAGTACTTGCGGGTGTTGCCAAGTACCTTCTTAAGTACCCTCAGAAGGGTAGATAGAAGACCTTTAAAACAGTTGTTGCTCTAACATTGTGAGAATGATTATACTGTGAGTTCTTTAAAGCTATAGAACGAAAACGGGCGCAAACTGGGTTGTTTCACTTCGCAATCAAAACTAAAACAGACTGATATGGTACAGATCGGCGATAAAATTGACACAGATTTCACACTCAAAGTAGTGCAGGACGGTGAGGAAAAGGAAGTAACGTTTGATGACCTTCTGGATCGCCCGACAATTGTTTCCGTTTACATGCGGAATAATACAGGCGGCTGTGATAAGCAGAACAAAAGTCTAGCTGATGAAGCCGGGTGGTTTGATGAAAAAGGCTACAACCTGGTTGCTTTAAGTAAAGATACATGCGGGTCGCACAAGAACTATGCAAAAAAGCTTGGGATCAGTTACACATTGGCATCAGACCCGGATTACAAATTTGCTGAAGCCACTGATTCCATCGTCGAAAAGAAAATGTATGGAAAAACATTCGATGCACCTACCCGTTCGGCTTACGTGATTGATACAGACGGTACAGTGCTCGGCGTTATTGAGAAAGTGAATACGAAAGCTCATGCTGATGAATTGAAAGAGCTTGTTGAATCATTATAAAACCTATTTATGAAAACCTTAGTTATAGTAGAGTCCCCGACAAAGACAAAAACCATCAAGAAGTATCTTCCAAAAGGGTATACGGTAGACTCATCGATGGGGCATATTCGTGATTTGCCGTCATCAGCCAAAGAAATTCCGAAAAAATTCAAGAAAGAGTCGTGGTCGAATCTTGGCATTAATGTTGATGAGGACTTTGAACCTCTCTACGTTACGCCATCCAGCAAAAAGAAAATTGTTACGAGGCTGAAAAAAGCCCTCAAGGAATCGGATGAGCTTATTCTTGCGACTGATGAAGACCGTGAGGGTGAGGCAATTAGCTGGCATCTCGTAGAATTATTGAAGCCGAAGGTGCCAGTGAAGCGCATGGTGTTTCGTGAGATTACCAAAGAGGCGATCCAGAATGCACTCGAGAATTTTCGCGACATCGATATGAACCTGGTTCATGCCCAGGAAACACGCCGTATTCTCGACCGGCTTGCCGGCTACACGATTTCCCCGCTTCTCTGGAAGAAGATCTCTCCGGGTCTGTCTGCAGGCCGCGTGCAGTCGGTAGCGGTGGAATTCCTGGTAGACCGCGAACGCGAGCGGATGCGCTTCAAGAGCGGTACATACTACGATTTGAAGGCGGAACTGTCGAAGCAAAAAGACAAGGCTAAGTTCAATGCCGACCTGTCTCACCTGAATGACAAGAGACTCGCCAGCGGTAAAGATTTTGATGAGAATACCGGAAAGCTGAAAAAGCCGAAAAGCGTGGTGCTTCTTGATGAGGAGAAAGCCGCAAAGCTTCGCGATGAGCTTCATGAGGCAAACTGGACGGTTAGTAATGTGGAGGTGAAAGAGCAAAAGCGAAATCCGTCTCCGGCGTTTATCACGTCTACCCTGCAGCAGGAAGCCAACCGAAAGCTCGGATTCAGAGCCCGGGATACGATGAGTATTGCGCAGAAGCTATATGAGCGCGGTTTGATTACGTACATGCGTACAGATTCTGCCAATCTTTCCGGCCAGGCGATAAGTGCTGCACGAAATGCGGTCGAAGAAGAGTATGGTAAAGACTACCTGTTTGAACGCGTCCGAAACTTTGGAAAAAAATCGAAAGGCGCACAGGAAGCTCACGAAGCAATTCGTCCCGCGGGTTCAAGTTTTGTAAAGCCGGAAAAGGCCAAGCTAAGCGGACGTGAATTTAAGCTTTACGATCTGATCTGGAAGCGAACCATTGCAACCCAGATGGCAGAAGCCCGACTTGAGTTTACCAATGTAACCATCACAGCTGAGCACGGCGATACTCGTGCGGACTTTAAAACAAGCGGTAAGAAAATACTATTTCCGGGATTTTTCCGGGCGTATGTTGAGGGAAGTGATGATCCGGAAGCGGCGCTTGAAAACCAGGAGAATTTCCTGCCTGAAATGAAAGAGGGTGAGTCAATCGACATGCATGGCCTGGAATCGATCAGCCACGAAACGAAACCCCCGGCGCGATATACCGAAGCGACACTGGTTAAGGAACTGGAAAAACGAGGCGTTGGACGACCGAGTACTTACGCGTCTATTATCAGTACGATACAGGATCGTGGCTACGCAAAAAGCGATGGCAAAACGCTGATTCCAACTTTTACTGCATTTGCGGTTACGGGACTTTTGGAAGAGCATTTCCCTGAACTGGTTGACAGCGCTTTTACCTCTGAACTGGAGGAGAAGCTTGATCTTATTGCGAAGGGTGAGTTTGATCCGGTGAAGTACCTGACGGACTACTACCACGGTGATGAAGGCCTGAAGAATAAAGTTGATACGCGTGAAGATAATATCGATGCGCAGAAAGCACGGATGCTCGATCTGCCGCTTGATAACCTGAACGGCATGAATGTGTTTGTTGGTCGGTTTGGACCCTATGTGAAATCTCAATCTGATGGAGAGGAGATTACCACCTCGCTTCCAAACGATATGGATCCGGCAGACATATCTCCGGAAAAACTGAAGGAGCTGCTGAAGGCTGAAAAAGAAGGTCCGAAATCGCTCGGGAAAGATCCGGAAACAGGCGAAGATATTTATGTGCTCACGGGTCGTTATGGCCCATACGTGCAACGTGGTGAAGTCACAGACGAGAATAAAAAACCCAAACGGGTGTCACTTCTGAAAGGGATGAAGCCTGAGGATGTGGATAAGGAGCTTGCGCTGAAACTTCTCGAGCTGCCACGTCCGCTTGGAGACCACCCGGAAACAGGCAAGGTTGTGAAGGCCGGCGTGGGCCGGTATGGTCCGTTTGTGCTGCATGACGGCACGTTTAAGTCGCTGAAGAAAACGGATGATGTGCTTGAGGTAGGCCTCGACAGAGCTGTTGAACTTCTCAAAGAGAAGAAAGGAAAAGGCCGTGGAAGTAACGCCATTGCTGATCTTGGAAAACATCCGGAAACCGACCAGCCAATAAAAGTAATGACCGGGCGCTACGGTCCGTATTTGAAATATGGCAAGAAGAATGTGTCTCTTGACAACGATGTAGATCCGGAAAAAGTAACGATGGCCGATGCCGTTCGCGTGATTGATGAAAAAGG
>Ga0102934_1000617_pt1 | contig 24204 bp, 19 predicted proteins | sample SalPonR2_A_D1_MG_FD_78175 | JGI IMG/M metagenome (GOLD analysis project Ga0102934, IMG submission 78175) | Salt pond soil microbial communities from South San Francisco under conditions of wetland restoration - Salt Pond MetaG R2_A_D1_MG | ecosystem: Environmental > Aquatic > Marine > Intertidal... | reverse complement strand
AGATCCAGGCGTCAGTTGCTCGTAGCGAGGGGTTATCTGTATATCTTCATAAGCCGAGGGAAGATGAAAGTGCGACAAGTTTGGACAGGTTGAAGTTATTGGATTTTTTCGACGATCAAACCATGTCAGTCCACTTGCGTGCAAATACTGTACCAAAGGCAAAGAGAGGTACTCCTGATGCAGTTACCCTGGAGTCGATAGATAGCGAGAAACTCAGTTCTGAATATCTGGAGGAATTGACCCAGCAGATTGTAGAGGTGGCCGACGTTCATCCCGCTGGGTTTATTGAAATGGATTCAGGTGGTGCTTCTGTAGTCCAACTGGGAAATATCCGTATAGCTATTGCTAAGCCGCCGTTTTCTGATGCAACTGAAATTACCGCCACAAGGCCCGTCAAAAAGACGACCGTCGACGACTATTCTTACTCGGGTTTGATAAAGGACAGGTTGAAACAGACTCACCGAGGTGTTCTGGTAGCGGGAGCTCCAGGAATGGGCAAGTCAACTTTAGTGCAGGCTCTTTCTGAGTTCTTACGTACTTCTGGATGGGTAGTTAAGACCATGGAGAAGCCGAGGGATCTGGACGTTTCAGACGAGATAAGTCAATATAGAGACCTGGATGGAGAAATGGCTAATACGGCTAAGGTTCTTCTATTAACTCGGCCGGATTACACTATCTTTGACGAGATGAGAGGTACGACTGATTTCGAAGTATTTGCGGACTTGCGCATGTCTGGTGTGGGGTTAATAGGAGTTGTACACGCGACAAAGGCCATTGACTCTCTCCAGAGACTGGTAGGAAGGGTAGAATTGGGAATGATTCCTCAAATTGTAGATACTGTTCTTCACATAGACGGTGGAGATATTAAGAAGGTTTTTGACGTGGAGATGACGGTCAAAACCCCTACAGGTATGGAGCAAGGTGATCTATCACGGCCAGTAATAGAGGTACGGGACTTCAAAACCGGCACTTTAACTTACGAAATATACACGTTCGGTGAACAGGTAGTTGTAATTCCACTTAAAGGAAAGGAACGTAATCGCATGTGGGATTTGGCTGCTGGAGAGATCGAGTATCGGTTGGAAGGGGAATTTTCTTTTGACTTCGATTTGGAAATCAAGTCAGATAATCGAATCGCGATATACTTAGCTGATCATAACATTCCTGCGGTTTTGGGACGTGGCGGGAAGAGGATCGATGGGTTAGAATCAAAATTGGGCCTTAAGATTGACGTAAGAAGTTTCGAAGATAGATCAGATTCAGGGACCGATTCCAAGGATTTTACTATCAAGGAAACTAATGAGTATCTCTCGTTGAATTTTGCGCCGTCGTTTAATGGGGACGAAGTTGATATAACGGTTGATGGGAAACGTATATTCTCCGGGGCGGTTTCCAAACGAGGGAGAATTAAGTTGGATGAGGATTCCCCTCAAGCGAAGAAGATTAAAGAAGCTTATCAGAATAATAGAACTGTAAGGGTTGAAAGGTGCTGAAGCTCGGGTCGCTATCCCTTAATTACAATTATTGGTCTCAATTTTGCAACTTTTGGGCTTAGCCCACTCTCGTGAACCGCATGGACTACTTTTTCTACGTCTTTGTAGGCGCCAGGTGCTTCCTCAGCTAAACCTGGATAAGAGTGGGATTCGACGATAATGCCTTGGTCACTCAGCGAAGTTTCTACGTCCTCGCCCCAAAACTTGGATTTGGCTTTCTTTCGCGACATAGACCTACCGGCCCCGTGTATGCTGCTACCGAACGTTTTTTCCATTGTTCTGTCAGTGCCTCGTAGTATGTAAGATGACGTTCCCATAGTTCCACCTACCAGAACGGGACCGCCGATGTTTCGATACTTATCGGGCAATTCGGGCCGTCCTGGTCCGAAAGCTCTGGTTGATCCTTTTCGATGAACCAAAAGTGTTTTCTCTTTGCCCTCAACTGTGTGCTTTTCAATTTTTGCAGTGTTATGGCCAACTTCATAGACCGTTTTTACTTTGTGGAGGGGTAATCCTATTGCCTTTTTTAGTCCTCTTCTGGTTAGCCCGGAGAGAACTTGACGGTTGGCGAACGCGCAGTTTATTCCACATCTCATGGCACCTAGATATTCTTGTCCTTCCGGGCTGTCCACGGGGGCGGAGACTAATTCCTTTTCTCTTATTGGAAGATTATATTTCTCGCTGGCCGTTTTTAGTTTAGACAGGTAATCCTGACCGATCTGGTGACCTAACGCTCGAGACCCTGTGTGAATGGAGATTACTATTTGTCCTTCATATATACCGTATGTTTTTGCTGTATTGTCGTCAAAAATTTCTTCAACTTCCTGAAGTTCCAGATAATGGTTACCCGATCCCAGGGTGCCGATTTCTTTAAATTGTCTTTGTTTTGCTCGCCGACTGACGTTCTCAGGTTCTGCGCCATTTATTCGGCCGCCTTCCTCGATGAATTCTAGGTCGTCGTCGAGACCGTAGCCAATTTCCAAGCCAAAGCGTGCTCCTTCAACCAGGGCTCTATCTATCTCTGTAATGGAGAGGCTTATTTCGCCTTCTGATCCCAATCCAGCCGGGATCATTTGGAATAGAGTTTTAGCGATTCTTTGTTTAGAATCAGTAATATCCGCTACTTCAAGTGGAGTTCTCATCAAACGTACACCACAGTTTATGTCAAATCCCACTCCACCAGCTACGATTACACCATTGCTAGGATCAAAGGCGGCTACTCCACCTATTGGAAAGCCGTAACCCGGGTGTATGTCTGCCAGTCCTATTGACGCAGTTACTATTCCTGGCAGAGCAGCTACGTTAATGATTTGCTCAAGAGCGCTCCATTGCGAACCTTCGCGAAACTCATCCTCCAGCTCTTGAACAGTTTCCTGGTTGGCAAATAACCTGCCAGGAACGTTCATCTCACCTACTTTAGGGATTTCCCATGTGTTTTCGTTCAGTTTGACTAGCTCTATTTTATTCTTATCGATACTCAATGTAGGTCATCATCCCGGCTTTAGACATCAACTACGTACTGACAAATCCACTTGCCTGCCTTCCTTTCCACTTCCAATCCCTGGTAGGTAATTGCTTTAACTTCCGAACCCAGCGTATGTTTATCTGGATTGATCTTTTGCCCATACAACTGGCTGTTTAAGGATAATTTGTTCCTTTTCTGGGTAATGTTTACGTCGAATTCTTTGTAAACCGAACGTTTTAGGTCACTTGCGGTCAACAGTTCTTTTAACCACCCGTACAGCAAGTCTTCTGAAAAAGTTTCTCCCTTTATTTGGATTGAATCCATCGATATAGGTTTTATCTGGTTTAAGTCGACCATAAGGCTAAACAAACCCTTTGCCGCCTCCGCGAATAGCTCTTCAATTGACCTTCCTTCGGCGTGAATTCCAATGTCAGCTCCGTGATCCAAATATTTGTAACTCACTTTGATTAACTGCCCAGCGGCACGTAAAAAAGTGGCGAGTATACGGGTCCTTTTGATCGTAGTTGGCTCTCCATTAAAGTTAGTTTGTTTATAGTAACTTTCCAACTTTCTTCCATTCTTGTTTTTTGTAACTTTTTCCCGAGATCTTTGATTTTACCGTTGTTTTTATCTTTTGTGCGCCCTAGGGTGACGTGAGGCACGTAATCCCGATCCTCTTTTGAAAAGCCAAGTTTGGTTAGTTGTTCTTCGAGCTCGTTGTGCAATCTGTAAATTTCCTCGGGAGCGGATGACAAACCAAACCATATGACCTTGGGGTATCCCATATGAGGAAATGATCCCAGTTTATCGACATTTACTTGAAATCTGGATTGGCCTTCTATGGCTGCCTGAGCGTTAGTTTTGATTTTAGGCAATAAAGATTCTTCCACGTTGCCGAGGAATTTTAGTGTAATGTGTAAGTTGTTCCTTTTTACCCATTTCACCTGTGCTGGATTATTAATCGAATCATAGAATTCGACCATGCTTTGTTGAACGTTTTCAGGTATTCCGAAACAGAAGAAACACCGCATTGTATCACCTAATTTTAGACTCTCGTTTGTGAAGTGGATCACACAAAGGATTCAACTATAACCAGGTAGATCAAGGTTCCATGCAACCTGCCTCGAAGTCGTTTGCTTGGCGTTACTTGGCTAGTTCGCTCTGATCAAGCTACCTCCTGACACCCACAGAGGTCCACTTACCGCTGCTCCCTTCCGGGCCTGACGGGGTTTGTAGACTTATGCCGCAGAAGACTCGACCGTCAACACCACTTTGCCAAGTTCAGTCCCAAACACTCAACCCCTCAGCAGGTATATTGGCTCCCCTATAGCGGATTGAGGATAACAGGAACCGCTAGCTCCTGCCTAGCATGGTTGGCGGAGGGGGTGGGATTTGAACCCACGGAACCTCGCGGTTCACCGGTACTCCAAACCGGCGGTTTTGGCCGCTCGCCCACCCCTCCTTTCTTTATTGTAATTCTTTTTATCATCAAATAAATCTTAAGTCAGGGAGCGTTCCCTTTCAATTTTTCCCCAACTTTTGCGTGCTTGCGTTTTTCTTTGATAAACCAGATTCGATAGTTGAATCAAAGTTCTTCTTCATAATCGCAGTTTTTGTTTGTGCAAACTAATTTGTCTCCTGAGTTAACGAGCACCCCCTGGCCGCACTTCGGACAGCTTTTGACGGGTTTATCACTTGTAGTAAATTTGCAATCGGGGTAGTTGCTGCAACCATAGAAGGTCTGTTTTTTCTTGCGTGAATACCGCTCGACTAGCTCTCCATCTGCACAATTCGGGCATTTTACACCTGTTGAAATAGAAGCCGTTTCATTACAATCGGGATTGGTGCACGCGTAAAATCTTCCATATCTCCCATGCTTTATTTCCATTTTCGAGTCACACTTTGGACATCTTTTTTCAGCCATGTTTTGTTCTTCTTGCTGTCGTTTTTTTAACTCGGCTTCGAGAATGACTTTGCCATCCTTGAACGTAAATGATATGTCTGGAGGCAGGCTCATTTTTTCTTCGCATTCTGGCCATGAAGAACAGGACAAGTACGGTGAACCTTTCCAGTATCGGATATTCATGTGTTCCCCGCACTCTGGACAGCTCACGTCCGTGGGAATTTCAAACTCGTCTTCTCTGGAATCCAGGATTTCCTCTACTTTGTCCAGCTCTTTTTTTAGTGGGGCGTAGAATTTTGTTAAGGTCTTTTCTCTTGACGTTTTCCCATCTTTTATCTGATCTAATGCCTCTTCCATTTTTGCAGTTAAACTTGGTTCCACTATTTCCGAAAAGAACTGCTCTAGGAATTCAACCACAACAAATCCCAACAAAGTGGGGACAAACGAGCCTTTTCGCTTCACAATGTAGTCCCGCTTTTGGATTGTTGATATGATGCTAGCGTAGGTACTTGGCCTCCCTATGCCCTGTTTTTCCAATTCTTTAATTAAGCCCGCTTCAGTGTACCTATTTGGGGGCTTGGTGAAGTGTTGGCTAGGATCTATATTATCCAACTTCAAACTGTCGCCCTTCGAGAGATTTTTTGGCAGTTGGACGTCTTGGTCTTTTAACGGTTTGAGTTTAAGCACTTTTAGAAATCCATCGAAGACTAAACTGCTACCCGAGGTCTTGAACAGGTACTTATTTGCCGTGACTTCGATTTTTTTTCGTTTATATCTAGCGTTACTCATCTGAGTTGCTACAAATCTGTCCCAGATTAACTTATAGAGCTTATATTGATCATTAGATAAGTGACCTTTGAGATTAGAAGGCTGTCTACACACGCCTGTTGGTCGAATTGCCTCATGCGCATCTTGTGCGCCACTTTTTTTTCGGTAATATCTGGTTTTGTTGACCAGGTAGTCTGGGCCGAATCGGTCTTTAATGAAGCTCCTTAATTCACTGTTGGCTTCCTTGGCGACCCGAGTGGAATCTGTCCTCATGTAGGTAATTAAACCCTCTATTCCTTTGTCCAGCTCCACGCCTTCGTAAAGTGTTTGTGCTATCCTCATTGTCTTCGTGGGGCTGAAATTGAGGATTGAAGAAGCAGTTCTCTGGAGGGTTGACGTGATGAAGGGCGGTAACGGTGATCGTGTTTTATCCTTTTCCGTGAGTTGTGATAGCTGGAATTTGGCCTGGTCGAGCTCTGATTTTATTTTATCTGCCTCTTCCCCATTGTTAATTTCAGGTTTCTGTCCACTGATTTTGTGTAGCTTGAGTGGGAATGAAGAGGAAGGCGACTCTTTGTATAAATCTACTCTTACCTTCCAATATTCCTCTGGTTCAAATTTCTCGCGTTTTTCCTCTCTGTCGACTATGTATTTCAGCCCTACTGATTGCACGCGGCCGGCGCTTAATCCTTCAAATCGACTTCCGGATATTGATTTCGATAACAAGGGGCTTATCAAATACCCAACTAACCTGTCGAGTATACGGCGGGCTCGTTGAGCTTCTACTTTTTCTAAGTCGATGTGTGTAGGTTCCTTAATTGCTTGCTTGATACTGTCTTGTGTGATCTCGTTAAAAATAATGCGTTTGAATTTTGCGTCTCCCTTCGAATTACCATTTGTGTTTAGCAATTCGTAGAGATCAAATGCTATTGCTTCTCCTTCTCTATCGTTATCTGTTGCTAGATATACTGTATCTTTTTTGGTGGCTTCTTTTCGTAGTTTACCGATCAATTTCTTTTGGTTGACAACTAAGGTTGGCCTGAATCCGTTTTCTATCTCTACCCCGAGCTCTTTTTGGGGCAGGTCTCTTATGTGACCCTTTGAGGATAGTACTTTATAGGCAGAACCCAGGTACCTATTTATCGTATTTGCTTTGGTTGGTGATTCTACAATAACTAGATTTTCCATTATTCCCCCCAGAACGGAGGAAATTATATTTGTATCGCCTCTCTATATCAACAGTAGAAACCTATTATCGATAAGAAGCTCTTTTTTGGGCCTTTCGAGTCTTCGTGTCTACCCGGTCTTTGAGAGTTAGTTTATCTTACGTTAAGCCTTTGGTTAATTAACTTTATAGACTGCCTAAATTGGGGTGTTTATAATAAGTTGATGAAATCGTGAATGATAAAAATATTTTCCATACGGGGTGGTATTATGAGGACGATTTTGTCGAAGAGTATAGGTTTGTCACTTACATTGATCGTTTTGATTTCGGTAGTTAGTTTTGCTGCTAGTGATCCTCAAGTTAAAATAAGTGAAGTTGCCTGGTCAGGTACTCGAGCTAGCTGGGGGGACGAATGGATTGAATTGCATAATACAACTGAAAAGAAGTTGGAGTTGTCGGGTTGGAAAATAGCTTGGGATGATGCGGAAATCTTTCTGGGCTCTGAAAAGGCAAATACGGTTCAGGTTATTAACAGTTATCTTCCTCCCCAGGGTGTAATTTTACTGGAACGGACTGACGATGAAACGGTTGCCACTGTTGATGCTGATATATTATATACTGGAGGGCTACCAAATTCCGGAACACGGGTTGTGTTAGTGAATCCTGACGGTCAAGAAGTGCAGGTTATATCAGCCTCGGATGGCTGGCCAGCAGGAACATCATCCGCGGGAGAACCCAGGAATGCATCTATGGAGTTAGTAAACGGTAATTGGAAGACCCATAACGAAGCAGGGGATGAACAGGATAAAAACGGAGATCCCATATTTGGCTCTCCAGGTAAATTGGTAGATGATTTGTCTTAGAGGAATTAATCTTCGTAAATCTAGTTGTTTTGATCCAGAAAGAGAATTAATGACCCGTGTTTGATTGATAATGAACTGGTCAGAAGATGTAGCTGAACACCGGTAAGTTCAAAAGAAGCTCAATTAAGGAGGCTGGGAAGATCGGTCTATTGATTATCTAATTAGATTGATCGCAATAATTCAATTCATCCCTTGAACGTGATAGCCATTTTTCCGGCGTTCTTGGGATGAATTGTCCCTTCTGGAAATCTGGGCTTAATTTGTCCGGACTTTTAGGTAAGTTCTGAGTTGTTTTTTTATTTTTGGGTTTTTGAGTTTATCGATTGCTTCTTTTTGTATTTGTCTCACACGTTCTCTGCTGATTCCAAACACTTTGCCTACTTCATTTAGTGTACGTGGATGATAATCTTTCAAGCCATATCGTAGTTGTACAATTCTTCGCTCTCTATCCGTGAGAACGTCTTGCAGGAGTTGTGTTAAGTGATTCTTTGTCATCATTTCTAGAGATTTTTCCTCTGGATTTGGAAGGTTACTATCGGGGAGAATATCACACAATACCCCCGCTTCACCGTTTTCCTCGCTTAACGGTTTGTCCAGGGATGTCGTTCTTTGTGCAGTTTTCTGCGCTTTTCGAATTTTTTCCACGGGCACGTCAAGGATATCTGCAACTTCACTTGGGGTGGGTTCTCGACCGTTTTCTTGAATGAAATCTCGTTCTTCTTTTTTGATATCCCTGATTAGCTCATTCATATGAGCAGGGACCCGAATAGTTCTTGAACGGTTTGTTATCGCTCTTAATATTGCCTGCCTGATCCACCAAGTTGCATACGTGCTGAATTTGTAACCTTTACGCCAATCGAATTTTTCTACTGCCTTCATCAGTCCTAAATTACCTTCCTGAATTAGATCAAGGAACGACAAACCATAATTCCGATATCTTTTGGCTATGCTGATTACTAGCCTTAAATTGGCAATAGCCAGTTCTTTTTTCGCTTGCGTGTCGTTTTCTTCTATTTTCTGAGCTAATTCAGCTTCTTCTTTTCTGCTTAATAGAGGCCCGTCGCCGATTTCATCGAAGTAAGCTCTAACTGAGTTCTTCTTGCTATCAACCTGATAAGACATATGACCTCCCTAATAATAGAAATTACAAAGGTAGTTTTAGCCTGGAGTTTTACAGAAAAATTTGAGGGTAGAGTACGGTTAATCATGCCGCATGTAAGGACTGTTAACACCTTGGGATTACGTGCTTGGGACAAAAGCTGGCGTTCACCACATAATGAAGAAGGGACCATAAAAGCATTATAATGGGAAATGTCCATATTTCAAAGTAAATTCAGTGGGCCTAGCCAACTTAACTCAAAACGAAGTAGTTATACTTTAAGTTTATTCCACCCTAGTTTGAGTGATTCTTACAGGTTTGTTGAAAAATTTAGGTTAGCCGTATGTTCAATTTGAGAATTGAGTGCTGGAACAATTCCCCTTCTTCAAATTCAGCCTTCTATTCCAATGTTTTTCTACAAGCCCATCCCTTGGGACGGGGTAATTGACTAAAAATTTTGTTAAGTATTCCCAATAGACTGGAACAGTTTTCTGACGTCTTCGAAATGTTTTTCCATGCATTCTTCGCCAAGGGTAGACGCCTCCTTGACTTTATTAAAATCCAACCAGTTTAACTTAGCGACTTTCGGTTTGATTACTTCTAGTTTTCCCTCTAGTTTCTCTGTAGCTATGGTGTTTTTCGTGTTGAGCAGTTCTTTTTTTCTAATCTTGTTGGTTCTGTTGAATGTGTCTAAAGGGTTGTTTTTAGGGTCCTTGGATAAGTTGGTGCCTACATCTACAGCCAGTACCGATTCTGCACCGAATTGTATTGCTGGCAAGATCGGTACTGGGTCAACGACCCCGCCGTCAACTAGTAAATGATTTTTCCATTTTACCGGGGGGATAAAGCCAGGAATGGCAGAGCTGGCTGCTGCTGCCCGATAAACTTTTCCTTCATTGATTATTACTTCTTTACCTGTTACAAGGTCAGTAGCAATAGCAGCGTAATCTATAGGGAGGTCTTTGACCCAGGAATCCTTTGTTAGTAGTTTAAAGAACGTAAAAAATCGGGCCAGTTTGACTGGGGTCCTACCTGACTCACTGGCGGTCCAACGGTTTACCCCAATTCCCTGAGCTAGAGTTTTGCCGATTATCTTTTCCAATTCTCTTCGACTTTCCCTTGATATTTGTAGTATCTGATTGATATCTAGCCTTTCTAGGATTTTTATCAAGTCGTCTGTATTGACCTTTCCCGCTGCGGCGGCCCCGATTACAGCTCCCATGCTTGTACCCACTATCAAGTCAGGAGTTAAGTCTGCGTGTTGTAACGCTTTTATGACACCCAGGTGGGCAAATCCCCGCGCGCCACCACCACCGAGGACCAGTGCGACTCCGGACTTGTGATTGTTGTTCTTGTCCTTGGCATTACTTTCTAATGTAAGTTTGTTAATCATGTGAGTTAAAGGTGTTGTGAAGATTTAATACCTAAGTTTTCTATTAATCTGTACAGAACACAATATAGTATAAGGTAAAAGGCGAGGTGAAAAAATAAAAACCCGCGGCATATCGCGAGATGCCGCGGGTGAATTGTTCGATTATAATGTATGAGCTTTACATTGCCGGCATACCGCCGCCAGGCATACCGCCGCCAGGCGCTCCACCGCCAGGCGCTCCACCGCCGCCTTCGTTGTCTTCTTCCTCTTCCTCCACTACAAGGGCGTCTGTAGAAAGGAGCATACTGGCTACGGATGAGGCATTTTGGATTGCTGATCTTGTTACTTTTGTCGGGTCAATGATTCCAGCTTCAATCATGTTGATATATTTTTCCTGAACGACGTCAAATCCGATATCGTGATCCTTTTCTAATAGTCTTTCGGCTATGATTGCTCCTTCAAATCCAGCGTTGTCTGCCAGCTGTTTTACTGGTTTCTTTACTGCTTTTTTCAGGATGGTTGCTCCGACTGCATGATCTCCTTCCAGCTCTAATTCGTCGATGGTTTCTGCCGCTCTGAGCAAGGAAACTCCTCCACCCGGGAGGATACCTTCGTCAACGGCCGCCTGAGTTGCTTCTAGAGCATCTTCCATGCGTGTTTTTCTCTCATCTAGTTCGGTCTCCGTTGCTGCACCTACTTTAATTACGGCGATACCGCCAACAAGTTTGGCTTTTCTTTCTTCAAGTTTTTCTCTATCGTAGTCGGAGTCGCTGGTGGAAATCTGCTTATCAATTTGATCGACTCTTCCTTTTATTGCTTCTTTTGAACCTTTTCCGCCGATTATTGTGGTGTCTTCATCTGTTACACGCACCCTCTCTGCCTGCCCCAACATATCTACGGTTGTATCGCTAATGTCCATTCCCAGATCTTCGGCAATGACCTGACCATTTGTGAGTACAGCGAGGTCCTCTAGTTGGGCTTCGCGTCGGTCTCCAAAGCCTGGTGCTTTGACCGCGACGCTGTCCAGTGTTCCCTTGATCTTGTTGATTACCATCGTCGTTAGCGCTTCGCCGTCGACGTCGTCGGCGACTACGAGCAGAGGTTTTCCAGTTTGTGCAATTTTCTCTAGGACGGGCACGAAATCTTGTGCGTTCTTAATTTCCTGATCGGTGATGAGAATATATGGTTCTTCCAGATCCACTTTCATGTTTTCAGAGTCTGTTACGAAGTAGGGCGATAGATACTCTCGGTCAAATTGCATACCTTCAACAAGCTCGAAGTAGGTATCAATACCCTCTGATTCCTCTACGGTTATTACACCGTTTTCACCAGCCTCTTCCATGGTATCGGCAATGATTCGGCCTATCTCTTCGTCGTTGGCGGAGATTGTTGCTACCTGAGCGGTTTCCTCTTTGGCTGAAAGCTCCCTGCTATGTTTTTCCAGTTCTTCCACTATTTTTTGTGTTCCTCGTTTAATTCCTTGTTTCAAGTATTCAGGGTTTGCACCTGCTGCCACGTTTTTGAAACCCTCTTCCAAGATTGCGTGGGCTAGAATAGTAGCGGTTGTAGTACCGTCTCCAGCTGCATCGTTCGTTTCGCTTGCAACTTCCTTTACCAATTGGGCTCCGAGGTTTTCAAACTTGTTCTTATATTCTTGTTCCTCTGCGATTGTGACTCCATCGTTAGTGATGTCGGGAGCACCAAAATCTTTATCCAATATTACGTTTCTTCCCCTCGGTCCAAGTGTAATTCTGACAGCTTTGGCAAGCTTGTTCACACCTTCCTGTAAAGCCCTTCTTGCGTCTTCATGAAATTTGACTTCTTTGGCCATAGTTTTGTTAACCTCCTAAGTTAAATGTTATTCAATCTTTGCAAGAATGTTATTGTCCTTAACTATTTTTAACTCCCGATCGTTCATCTCGATTTCCGTACCGGAGAAGCTAGATAGGATAACTTGATCTCCGACTTCAACCTCTATCTTTTCGTCTGTTCCAGTTGCGAGGACTTCTGCCTTCACGTAGTTATCCTCTTCCTTGGCACTTTCCGGCAGAACAATCCCACCTTCTGTAACTTCCTCTTCTTCGATTTCAACTTTCTCCACCAATACTCTACGACCTAATGGTTTTATATCCATTGATACCTCCTCATTTTATTATTAATTATAAAACTGTAACCTGCCCGATAAATATTTAGTTAGCACTCTTGTCTACCGACTGCTAAATCTGAAAAAGTTTACCTAATCACTTCAAACTATTCAACCCCTCCCCGGCGGTTTTTTAACTATTGGGTGCGAGTAGGAGTGGGTATTTAATTTATCTTGTGAATGTGATATCATTCTTTGTAGGATAGGAGGTATAACCTTGGACAGACAAACAGAAACGTATTCTGTAATTTGGTTACAGGGTGCAGCTTGCACGGGTTGTGCAATTTCTCTCATGAATTCGAGTTACCCTAAACTATCCAATTTGCTTATAGACGAAGTGGTTCCTGGAAAATCAATTGAACTGAAATTTATGGCGACTCTAATGGGCGCAACTGGCGAGCTTGCACTAGAAGTGTTGAGCCGCACCGAGGCGGAAGAAGACTATATGCTGGTTGTCGAAGGTGCAGTTCCAACAGGCGCCGATGGCAAATACTGTACAGTGGGTGAAGAACCTATAGCAGACCAAGTGATCAGGTTGGCGCCTAAGGCCACGGCGGTTGTCAACGTTGGGACTTGTGCTGCATATGGGGGGATTCCTTCTGGAGCCCCTAATCCGACAGAAGCCGTCGCAGTTTCTGAACATCTGAATAATCAGGGTATTGATACGCCTTATCTAAATGTTCCCGGTTGTCCCCCTGAACCTAGTTGGTTTGTGGACACGCTGGCGTCGGTGATGTTGTTTGGACTTCCTGAAGCTGATCAAGTTGACGATATTGGTCGATTGACGGCGGTTTACGGTGAATTAATACACGATAATTGTCCGCGCAGGGGCGATTTTGCTAATGGCCATTTTGCTCGTCACGTAGGGGAAGAAGGATGTTTGGTAGAAATTGGCTGTAAGGGTCCGTATGCCAATGCTCCGTGTCCCAACAGAGGTTGGCACGATGGGTTAAACTGGGCGATAAAAAACAATCATCCCTGTATTGGTTGCGTTGAACCGGGTTTTCCAGACTTAATGAGCCCGTTCTTTGAGAAGTTTGGCCCTGAAGAGTCGGAGGAGATGTACAGGAGGCTAAAGTGAAACAGATTACAATAGATCCGGTGACCAGGATTGAAGGTCACCTTAAAATCGATACTGAGGTCGAAGGAAACGTAGTAAGGGCTGCTAGGAGTAGTGGTACGCTCTTCAGGGGATTTGAGCAGATTCTAGCTGGCCGGGATCCACGAGATGCTCAGCGTATTACTCAGAGAGTCTGTGGAGTTTGTCCTACAGCTCATGCTACTGCCTCTTCTCTAGCCTTGGAAGATGCTTTCGGAATTAGGGATCAAGTACCAAAAAACGGTCGAATTATCAAGAATATAATGTTGGGTGCGAACTTTATTCAGTCGCACGTCCTTCACTTTTACCACCTTGCCTCATTGGATTACTTGAACCCGGAAATTTTGAAGGATTATACGGGCGATGCACCGGGGATCGATGCTCTGGTCAACTATCTAACAACCACCGATGGCTCTCCTTTTTCACCGCAATATGAGGGTGACTACAGGCTTGGCCCCGAGATCAGCGCTGACTTGTGCCAGGATTACCTGGACGGTCTTGAGATTAGAAAGAAGGCCCACGAGCTTTTGGCTCTTTTTGGTGCGAAGATGCCTCATAATATGGGTACAGTACCTGGGGGATCCACCCGAAAGCCCGACCTGGATCTGATAGAAAAGTGCCAGTCTCGTTTAAAGGAGATCCGGTCCTTCATTGATAATCAATACCTTCCAGGGGCGATTGCCTTGGTGGAAGCGTATGACGATTACTTTGAGATAGGTCAAGGTGTGGATACGTTTTTGGAATACGGCGGGTTTTACTTCGATAACGTGTCGGCAAGACCTCAGGACACCCCTGTTGGACTACTTGGTGGGATCTTCCAGCTTGGAAATTCGGGAGTAGATGAAGTGGATCTGGAGGAGATTACTGAAGAGGTAACTCACTCTTGGTATAGTGACGAAACTGCTGGTCATCCGTCAATTGCAAAGACTAATCCCAGTGCGGACAAAGAAGGTGCATATTCCTGGGTAAAAGCCCCAAGATACAGAGGGCTTCCCTGTGAAGTCGGCCCTGCAGCTAGAGTACTTATTAACTACACAAGAGGGAATGATTACATAAAGACAAGAATGGATGAAATAATGAATAAGTTGAATATAGATCTTGAGAATTGTGCGTCGGTTGCTGGGCGACATCTTACTCGTGCACTCGAGTGTAAATATATAAGCGATCTCATGGCAGAGTGGTCTTCTCAGTTAGACCCGGGTGAACCGTCATGCGCCAGATATGAGATGCCAGATGAAGGTTCCGGAGTTGGCGTGACCAGCGCGCCCAGAGGAACTTTGGGGCACTGGATAGAGGTAAAAGGTGGAAAGATAGCTAACTATCAGTTGGTTGTTCCGACAACCTGGAACGCTTCACCCAAGGATAGTAAAGGTAGACCGGGACCAATAGAGGAAGCATTGATTGGTACAAAGGTCGAGGATCAAGACAACCCAATTGAAGCAGCTCGGATAGTTCGCTCGTTTGATCCCTGTATGGCCTGCGCGGTTCATTGATATTTGCGGATAGGAGGTATATAAAATGATTCTATCTGAACCGAAGTCATGGGAGGAAATACAAGGATATCTGGAGAACGATAATAGTGTCTTTGTCCTAGGGTGTGGTGGCTGTGATGCTGCTACTGGAGACGGAGGGGCAGAACGTGTAACCGATCTATCTAAAAAACTGACCGAGGAAGGGTGGAAGGTGTCGGGAACTAGGGTGGTCGAATTTCTCTGTAATAAAGCACTTGCAGGAATGAAGCTTGCCCGCGTTTCCGAGCAGATTGAACAAAGCGATTCTTTACTTGTCTCCTGTTGCGGTATTGGTGTACAGGCAGTTAGCAAGCTGGTTGATAAGCAGGTCCACCCGGCAAACGATACTATATCCATGGGAGATTTCCATGGAACCTGGCCCTCTGAAGAAACCTGTAAAAGATGCGGAGAATGCCTATTGGAGTATACTGGGGGAATTTGTCCACTTACTATGTGTATTAAAGGTCTTCTCAACGGTGCTTGTGGAGGTTCATATCAAGGGAAATGTGAGGTGGAACCTGGACGCCCCTGCGGATGGGAATTAATTTATCAGAGGCTAAAGGATATCGGTCGCTTGGATTTGCTCGAACAGTACAATCCCCCTAAAACTAGAAAAAAATATGAGTTCGGAGTTCCCGTTGAAGAACGGAGTTCACTTTACTGGGCGATTGAAGCTGAGGAGGAATAATGAGCATTCTACAACAAAAACTAGAAGCTGGGGAGTTTGCAATTACCTGTGAAGCTGGTCCTCCTAAAGGGGTAGATGTCGAGGGAGAACTTCACGAGGTGGAAGAAATATCGGATTTAATAGATGCTTTTAATGTAACTGATTTGCAATCTTCTGCGATGCGGATGAGTTCAGTGGCTATGTGTCGGCTTCTCGAAGAAAGAGACCTCGAAACTGTTTATCAAATGACATGTAGAGATAGGAATAGGCTGGGACTCCAATCGTCCTTGTTAGGGGCTTGGGTTCTTGGAATGAGGAATGTTCTAGCGTTGACCGGTGATTACACGACTTTGGGAGATCATCCTCAGGCGAAGCCGGTGTTTGATCTTGATTCAATCCAGCTTCTGGAAACCATTCAGACCCTAAATAGTGGGGAAGATTTAGTTGGAAACGAACTCCAGGGGTCTCCTCAGTTTTTCGCTGGGGCGGCGGCAAATCCGGGAGCAGACCCACTCGAGCCACAGATAATTAAAAGTAGAATGAAAGCTCAGTATGGCGCGAAGTTCTTTCAAACCCAGGCTGTTTACGACCCTGAGATTTTTGCTAACTTTATCGAAGAGTTGAGGTCGGCAGGCGTGGATACACCTGTAATGGTGGGCATTTTGCCCCTGAAATCCGCGGGAATGGCGCGATTTATGGATAGTAACATCGCTGGAGTAGTAATACCCGATAGTGTAATAAAAGAACTTTCAGATGCTTCTGACACCGTCCGTAAGAGCTTAGAGATCTGTGCTCGTGTGATAAATGACACTGCGGATTTATGTGAGGGAGTTCACCTTATGCCAATGGGTTGGGAAAGATACGTACCGGATATTCTGAGTCAAACCAATCTATAGTTGAAGCTGCAGATTTGAGAAAGTGCAGTAAGTATAGATAGATGGAAACCCGTTATTTGGGACGGCAATTAGCTGGGTTCTGCTTGGCTAATTGTCGTTTTTATCATTGAAATCATCGATTCTGGGAAGAACGATCGTAAACACTGATCCCGCACCTTCTTTGCTTTTCATGGATATTTCTCCGTTGTGGGCTTCGATGATCTGCTTCGCGATTGACAGTCCAAGACCAGTTCCGCCGGTATGTCTAGACCTCGATTTGTCTACTCTATAGAAGCGATCAAATATGTGTGGTTGATCGCTGTTTGATATTCCAACACCGGTGTCGACTACGTGAATAATTGCTTGATCTTTTTCCGAACGGACGTGGATGGTGACTCTGCCGCCTTCATGGGTGTGAGTTAAGGCATTATCTAGCAGATTACGTATCACCTGGGTTAGGCGTTCGGGGTCAGCTTCTACAAGGGTTGAGTCAGGTAGGCGGGTGTTTAGGATTATTTTTTGATCCCTTGCTTTGTTTTCAATAGATTTGACGGCATTTGAGACTATATCTTCTAGGACGATTGGTTTTTTCTCCAGTTTCAGCTTGCCCGCCTTCGCCTTGTTTACAGCTCTTAGGTCATTGATTAACCTGTTAAGGACCAATGATTGTCGATGGAGTGACTCAAAGACTTCGTCGTCTGGTTTGATCAAACCTTCTTTTAAACCCTCTAGATAGCCTTGAATATTGGAAAGAGGGTTGCGGAGCTCGTGAGCTACATCACTAACCATTTCCTCACGCAGTTGTTTTTGCTTTTTAAGCCTGGCTCCTAGAGCGTTGAATGCTTTACCAAGAGTGCCGATTTCATCGTTGGTAGAAATATCAACCCGCTGGCCTAAGTTACCTTCCTGCATTTTTCTTGTTGCTGTGGTCAAGTTACGTACTGGTTTCACGATGTTCCTCGAAAAGAATGTGGCAAGAAGTATTCCTGCCAAGCCTGCGATTACGGCTGCTGTTATAACGGATTTGTTGACTGAGTCAAGAAATGCTTTTTGTAAAGTTGAACGTTCTTGCGTTTTTATGTAGATCTTTCCAATCGGGTACTCTCCGAGTCTAAGGGTTATGCTTTTACTGGACCAGTCGTCTTCGAGCTCTTTGTTTTCCAGCTTTGCAGCAGTATCACTTATTACCTTTCCGTCTGGATCTGTAAGCACGAACCTCTCGCTATACATTTCTGCGACCTTTTCGGTGAGGTTGGAAACTTCATTCCACCCCCCCGCATAACGATAATAATTTGTAAAGGTTAGTGCCAAGCGCTGATATTGTTCAGCCTGATCTCTGCTCACGTATCGGTCAAATTGATTGGTGGCTGAAATGGTGGCAATGTAAGCAATAGTTCCCACCGCGATCGCCACAACTAAGAAAAAACTTGCCAGTAATTTAATCCGCAGGCTAGTGAACATGGGTGTTATTTGAGTCGTTGTCGTTTAGTGGAGGATCGAATTTATAGCCAATTCCGTGGACAGTTGTGATATAAGTGGGGTTTTTGTGATCTGGTTCAATTTTTTTTCTAATGTTTTTTATATGTACGTCGATTGTTCGTTCGAAACCTTCGTATCCATATCCGAGGGCGGCGTGAATTAGGTCGGGGCGGGAAAAGACCCTACGAGGTTGGTTTGCTAGTGTAGAGAGGATCTTGAACTCAGTTGGGGTTAAATCTACTGGTTCATCTTCAAGAAAGACTTTGTGTGTTTCGTAATTAACTGTTAAATTACCGATAGTGATCTCCGTTTGGTTTTTCTCTTCAGTGCGCCTAAGTGCTGCTCTTATCCTTGCTAGTAGCTCACCGGGACTAAATGGTTTAGTAACGTAATCGTCTGCTCCCAGATCAAGACCTTTTATCCTATCTTCCTCATCTGACTTGGCGGTGAGCATTATTATAGGTACCTGTGACTCACTGCGTATTGATCGACATACGTTTAGGCCCTTGACTTTTGGTAACATGAGGTCGAGAACAATCAGGTCTACCTCTCGGAGCCGATAAAGATTAAGAGCAGCTTTCCCGTCGTAGGCAGTTAAAACGTGATAGCCATCCTTTTCAAGATACTTTTTCAGTAACTCTACCAAACTTTCATCGTCGTCTACAACGAGAATAGTTTTATTCATTAAGTTAAGGAGAACAGGGACCGAGAATATCAGGCCCCTGTTCTTTAACATTAAGGTTATGGTTGGAGCACTAACCAGCGGTAAGTATTTCCTCTGAGTACCCTGATCAGCAGTGTTTCTCGTTTGCTGAGAGAGGAAGTTACGTTTTGCCAGTCACTTATATCCGTCAGTGGTTTGAGACTTACGCTATTTCTTCCAGCCTGCACTATCACGTCGCCTTCTTCAAGTTCTCTTGCAGGGCCAAATTTGTCAACGTCTTTTACCACAAGCCCTTTATTCGTTACTAAGTCGTATTTCTCCTTAGTCTCTATGGAGTTCTGGATCAAAGTAATACCGTATTTCTCATCAGTTAGCTCGTCTTTGTTGGGGGAGTCTACTTGTGTAGTTTCCTTTCTTTCACCAAGTTTCACCGTAGCTGTGTGCTCTTTTCCATCTCTAAGGAAAGTTAAAGTGATTTCTTCTCCTACTGATCGGTACATTATTTCTTGTTGAAACTGTGTATCGCTAGTTATAGTTTTCCCGTTTACTTCTGTGATTACGTCCCCTGCCTCAAGACCTGCTTTATCTGCTGGGTCGCCTTCCATTACTTCAGAGATTAGTACTCCTACTCCGGGTTCCACTTCAAATTTTTGCGCCATTGAAGGATTCAGTTCCTGAAAGACCACTCCTAGCCAGGCGCGAGTAACTTGACCTGTGCTTACTAACTCTCCAAGGACCTGTTTGACTGAGTCTATAGATACTGCAAAATTCAATCCCGTTAGCGGTACCCCTTGCTGGCTTCTGCGGATAATAGCCGTATTGATGCCGATAACTTCTCCACTGGTGTTTACCAAAGGTCCGCCGGAGTTTCCAGGGTTGATTGCTGCATCTGTTTGTAGAAGGTCTTGGTAGCTTCCTTCGCCGCTAGGCTTGGGTATTGTCCTATTTTTAGCACTTAGAACTCCGGCTGTGACAGTGTTCTCGAATCCTTCGGGATTGCCTATCGCGACTACCCAAGCACCAACTGGAGTATTCTCCGGATTTCCTAGTTCTATCGAGGGCAAATTTTGTGGGTTCTCTCCTTTTGTAATTTCAAGTACTGCAACATCGATCATTTCGTCCTTACCTATTACCTCTGCTTGATATGTTGTGCTGTCGCTAAACGTCAGCCTTATGTCCTCCGCTCCGGTGACGACGTGCTCATTGGTGAGTAAGTATTTCTTACCTTGCCAGGTAATTATGAAACCCGATCCCAACGATTGTACTCTTTGTTCTTCTTGCCTGTCTGGGTTGCCAAAGAAGTATCTGAAGAACGGATCGTCAAAAAAGTTATAAGGGGACCGTTGTGCTACAGTCTTTGTCACTTCGACCCTTGCAACAGCTGGACCGGCTATTTCCGCTGCTCTGGTGATGGCAGTTTTCTGAGAACTTGCAATGTTATTGGCATCAGCGGCTAATGCGGCCAAGCTGGTTGGCAATAAAAGTCCTAAAGTTAGCACTACCAGAAGTACAAAATGCAAACTCCGATTTTTGTTCATTATATATCTCCTCCATAGTTAATTTGGTTAGAACTAAAGATCAAGTTCTCGTCTTTCTGATAATATCTTATTCCGGGAATATAAAGAAATTATGAAGAAGTTCTAAAGAAAATCAAGTTTCGGGATCGCCTGTAAATCGGTTAGAATCTTGTATTACCTGAGAATCATAGGTTAACTGAATCTCCCGAAGATCCTTTGTCCGATCTTGATATATATCCAGATAAAGATGGAGAAGATGGCAATTGCACTGAGAATTACAAACCAGGGATAAAGACCAAGTGGTACCAGACCAAAGTATGTATTGATCGGGCTGTAAATTACCACAAACTGGAAAGTGATCGAGGACAAAACTGCCAAATGTAACCAGTAATTTGTCTTGATAGGCTTGCCAAAACTGGCTCTAATGGGGACTATTTCTATTAATTCAATTAAAACCAATTCCGTAAAGGCAACTGTCCTGGCCAGGGCTATATTTGGTAGCAGATGGTTAAACGAAAGGAGTATTAACCCTGTCAGACTCACACCTATACCCAGAATCACGAAAACCATGTATTTGTTAATGACACCCTCACTTTTTCTTCGGGGCTTTCTGTCCATTACCCCTTTTGATTTTCCATCTGCTCCCAGCGCTACCGCAGGTAAGCCATCAGTTAACAGGTTAACCCATAACAACATTGGTGCTGTCAATGGTAGCCCTAGGCCAAACAAAGTGCCTAGAAACACAGTGAGGACTTCTGCCAGATTACCGGACAGGAGTAAAGAGACAAATTTTCTGATGTTATCGAATATAGCCCTTCCCTCGGCAATTGCGTCCTTAATCGAGGCAAAGTTATCGTCCAGTAGCACTATGTCAGAAGCTTGTTTGGCTACATCTGTTCCTCTAATCCCCATTGATATTCCAACGTCGGATCGCTTTAGAGAAGGGGCATCATTTACGCCATCACCTGTCATTGCAACTATGTGGCCTTCTTCGTCTTTTATGATGTTCAATATTTTTAACTTGTCAGACGGTGATACCCGGGCAAACGTGGTTACCTCTGGCACTTTCTTTCTTAGTTTCAAATTTGTTAAAGAATTAAGGTCTTTTCCCGTTAAAACCTCACCTGTAAACCCGAGTTCCTTGCCTATTGCTTTTGCGGTTAGCGCGTTGTCCCCGGTTACCATTACTGTTCTAATGCCGGCGGCGCGACAGGCGTGTATTGCTTCTTTTACTTCTTCTCTTGGTGGATCTATCATGCCCTGGAGCCCGATGAAGGTGAGGTTAGTTTCTAGGTTAGTCTTGTCGATATCTTCTACGTTTTCGTCATAGAGATCTTTAGTGGCAAAGCCCAGTACCCGCAGCGCAGCAGAAGCCATACTCTCGATCTTTTGCTGAAATTCTTCTCTCTTTTCAATGGTAAGGGGTTTTATTTCCCCGTTTTCCCAGTAATTGTTGCTTTTTTCTAGCACTATTTCTGGTGCTCCCTTGGTGTAGGATCTTGTCGTCTCTTCATTTTTGTAGACAGTAGTCATCATTTTTCTCTTCGATGAGAACGGTATTTCTCTTATCCTGGTCATAGAACTATTCGTTTCGGTCAGGTTTAGACCGGCTCGTCTTGCCGATTTGAGGAGGGCAACTTCGGTTGGATCACCGATCATTTCATCGTGAGCTTGAAGCTCTGCATCGTTACATAAGACCCCAGACTGTAATAGCAGTTTTTGGTCGTTGCCTCTGTTATTTTTGCCAGAATCCTTTTCTAGAGATAATTCACCGATTTTTCCCTGAGTACCGGAAGTATAGACCTGTTGGACGCTCATCTCGTTTTCGGTAAGCGTTCCTGTCTTGTCGGTGCAAATAGTGTCGACGGATCCCAGTGATTCCACCGCAGTTAATCGTCTGGTTAGGGCATTGCGCTCCACCATCTTCCTTGTTCCCATAGCTAGGGCGAGAGTTACAACCGCAGGCAGTCCTTCAGGAATTGCCGCCACTGCTAAAGCCACAGCGGTTAGAAAGGCTTCCAACCAACCTGTACCATGAAACCAAATTGAGATTGGTACTATCAATGCAGAGATTCCAATCAATAATATTCCTAACTTTTTGCCTAGTTCGTTTACTTCTTTTTGAAATGGAGTCAGTTCTTGCTCTACTTCCTGGAGTTGCTTGGCTACTTGTCCTATTTCAGTTTCCATGCCTGTGGATACTACGATTGCTTCCCCACGCCCTCTGACTACGTTGGTGTGTTTAAATACCATGTTGGATTGTTCAGCTAGCTCGATTGATTCCTGTATAACGTCTGTTATCTTTTGAACAGCTTCGCTTTCTCCTGTAAGGGCGGATTCGTCAACCTTTAGAGTTTGTTGCTTGATTAGCCGGGCGTCGGCGGGCACAGTCGCACCCTGTTCTAGAGAGATGACATCTCCAGGAACCAACTCTTCGATATCAATGACTTTCCGCTGTCCGCCGCGGTATACAGTTGCCTCTGCTGTTGCCATCTCTTTCAATGCTTGAATTGACTGTTCTGCTTTCCAATCCTGAACGAAGCCAAAGATCCCATTTCCAATAACAATTGCGATGATGAGATAGAAATCTACCTGGTGGCCGAGTATAAGTGAGATAGTTGCGGCAATCAGAAGGATGAGGATTAAAAAATCCGTGAACTGCTCAAGGAAGAGGGTTATTGGAGAGATTTTTTTCTCCTCTTTCAATTTATTCTTGCCGTATTTATCTATTTTTCCGGTTGCTTCATCTGATGATAATCCGGTTGAGCTGGAGTTTAATCTAGAGTAAACTTCGGAAAGCGGCAACTTGTGCCATTTTTCCTCGGGCATTTGTACAATTCCCCCTCGAACCCTATAAGGTAAGTTAAAAGTTTTTGGTCTATCCTTTTGTTCTCATACAGATTAATATATGAGAACCTGTGGAACAACTTTGGTACACGACACGGTCTGCTGGAGCTCTAGTGGTATGGTTTTATCCGTTCGTGAGATAGTGGAAACGGGAGTAGGTTGGTTAGATCTTGAGGTTTATTTTCTTAATGGAGTTTCCGAAATTTCTAGTTCCGCCGCCTTGAGAGACTATTTCCATGACTTCTTTTGGGTTCATGACAATTGACCCAAATAGATAGGAGATACCATGTTCTTGCAGGGTAGGAACAAATGGTGTTGACGGTCCAAGTAAAGCGGTCTTGCCCGACGCTAGACGTAATATATGATCGATTGTTTCATTAATTATAGTCGTGGAAGAGATTATCAATATATCGCAGGATGGAAGAAGAGAATTTATTGCCCAATCCGGGTAGGTTGTTTCATCTGATGAGGACTCTCTTTCGAATATATAGAGTTCACTTGATCTCTCCCGAATAGGTTCGATCAGAGGTTCGAAATAACCCACCATACCGACCTTGTGGGTGGAGTTGATTCCTAGGGCTTCTAACGGTGACGCTATGTTGCTTTGAGTTCCTTGATTTGCTACCGCGTTTATGGTAGCAAGACCTATTCCAGCTTGCAGGGGATCGGGTTTGGTTAGAAGTTGGGCGGCTTTGTAGGCGTTTATTCCGATGTATTGACCTGCAGCTTCTAGCAGGCTACAGCCCCTGGGTAGATCATATCTTAACGTAGCGGCCAATCCGGTATTACCGGAGTCAAGTTGTATCGCAGTATAGCCTAAGCCGATTCTTAGATCGGATACTGACTGTCTTTGGAGTTCGGCTTTGTATTGGTTTACGAGTTGTTCCTTAATCATGATTTGTAGGTTTCCTCATCCGTTTGTCTGTCTTCGGTTACCATGTAAAGTTTTTCCTGCCCGGGGGAAGGTAAAGGGCAAAAACTACTCATTGGGCAACTGTTGCATTTACGGTGTTTATCAAGTTCTTTCAGCTTTCCACGAGAGACAAGAGTTTCGATAATGGCCTGAATAGTTTGTTTCCTCATGTCGAGGATTGTTACAAGTTCGTCCACCGATTTTCCTCGCCCTATTTTGGTGATCAATTCGTCTTCTAGACTCATGGGGTTGTAAGCTCCGAAAATTTTGAGTCGGATTTATCTCTTCAGTGACAAATACTGCATTAAAGATTTTCTATCCTTTTTTTTAACTCTTTGGTATCGGTTGGTGTTGCCTGTGT